>ENA-OPCL01000506-OPCL01000506.1-human-gut-metagenome-genome-assembly--contig:-NODE-506-length-33203-cov-8.872964_pt1 | contig 33203 bp, 22 predicted proteins | sample MGYA00241251_ERZ501482 | MGnify/ENA primary metagenome ERZ501482 (study PRJEB25962, sample SAMEA2042581) | human gut metagenome | biome: human gut; feature: human-associated habitat; material: faeces... | reverse complement strand
TGGTGTATACAATGTCTAAGCGTATTAATCCAAGTGTAAATGCGATTAGTACATTAGTCGTATTGTTGATCACAATCACATTAACAATTGTGAATGTTTTGCCAATGATTCGAAAAAAGACGAGTCCTTCAAAACAAAATAAACCTTGGAAATGGGCAGTTGCAGGTGTTGTAGTCGTTGGCTTAGTGGCTTCTTTATTTGGTTTAAATAAATCAGCAAGTACTTTACCTTATGCAGGACAGACTTTACATGTATATAACTGGGGTGAATATACTGGAGAAAATATTATTTCTGGTTTTGAAGAATTAACAGGTGCCAAAGTTATTATGGATAACTTTGATTCAAACGAACAAATGTATATCAAGGTTGCCAATGGGGATGCATATGATGTATTGGTTCCTAGTGATTATATGATTCAAAGAATGATGCAGGAAGATATGCTTCAAAAATTAGAACCAGAAACACGTAAAGAGTGCTTAAGTGAATTGATGGAAGCAATCAAGGGACTTCCTTATGATCCAAAGAATGAATATTCAATTCCTTATTTCTGGGGTACTGTTGGTATCGTATACGATAAGACAAAAGTATCTGAAGAAGATTTGGAAAAAGATGGATGGGATATTTTCTTAGATCAGAAATATAAAGGGGATATTTATCTATATGATTCTGAAAGAGATTCATTTATGATGGCATTAAAAGCACTTGGATATTCAATGAATACGACAAGTGCGGATGAATTGAATGTTGCGTTTAACTGGTTAGTACAATGCGTTCAGACAATGGATCCAGAAATTGTTACGGATGAAATCATTGATAATATGGCACAGGCTAGAAAGGCTTTAGGACTTATTTATTCTGGAGATGCGGCTTATGTCATGTCAGAAAATGAAAATATGGGATTCTATATGCCAACAAGTGGAACAAACCTTTGGTCAGATGCGATGGTTATTCCTAAAAATGCGAAGAATCCTAAGCTTGCGAATGAGTTTATTCGTTATATTACAAGTTATAATGCAGCCATGGATAATTCAAGTTATGTTGGATATACTTCACCAAATAAAGAAGTTACGGAAGAACTTGGTGGCAAAGGTGGAGATTATGATGGTATTAACGCATATACACCTCGTTCAGGTTATGACAAGGATGAAGTGTTCCAATATGATGAAGCCACACGTAAGATCATTGCGGATTTGTGGTCTAGAGTAAAAGTTGCAGCAAGTAATGCACATTAGTCGAAGAAAATTTCTTCGACTTTTTTTTATTATTATAATAGAATGAATGCATGAATCCGATTATTTTTATTTTATTATGCTTTGCCGCTTTAGGCTTATTTGACAAGATGTTTAAGAATCGACTTGGATTAGCCACTTCTTTTGATCGAGGCATTATCACAATGGGCGATTTTATGATGAGTGTTGGGGGTTTTTATTGTATTGCGATTGCGTTTTTAAATGGTCATGCCACTCTTTTCAAAAATAAAGAAATGATTATTTCGAGTTTGTTGGCACCAGATCTTGGCGGATACTCCATTATAGAGTCGATGACACATGCAGATAATATCTTGATTTTCTGTGGTGTATTATTAACATCTACTTTGGGGTGCTTGATTAGTTTTCAATTGCCAATCTTTTTAAATGAATTAGATAAAGATGATTTGAGTCATTACTTAAAAGGTGTTGTTTACGGTATTTTAGGATTATTACCCATTCTTATTGGTTGTGGCTTTCTATTGCATATTGATCATTTTTTGATTGTGTTTTTACCCGTAATTTTTATTTGCGCTATTTTGACTGGTTTATTTTTTATTTCTTTTCAAACGTTGATTGTCGTATTGACATTATTTTCTAAACTTGTACAATTCGTAGGATATATCTTCTTTTTCCTAGTTTGTTTGACATTCTTTTTCAATATGAACTTCACAAATGCGACATTGATCAATGAAGCATTACGCATTGTATTTCAAATGAGTATTATTGTCTGTGGATCTTTGGTGTTTTGTGAAATTATATTAAGAAAGTTTTCGGATCAGATTGAAAGAGTGGGTCAAATACTAAATATTGATAAGTATTCGGTCATGGGAATTATTTTATCTTTTGGAACAAGTATTGCGATGTTACCATTATTTAGTAAAATGAATAGGAAAGGTAAGATTTTAAATGCTGCTTTTTCATTGAGTGGGGCATTTGTGTTTGGTGGACAACTTGGTTTTATTGCCTCAGTCAACCCTGCAAGTGTGACTTGGTTTGTGGTTGCAAAGCTTTTAGCTGGAATATTAGGCTTAGTTATTGCGAATGTATTGGAGGAATGATTATGAATTATAAGGAATTGATGGAAAAAAGTCGTGAAGTGATGGGGACAAAATTATGTAAGTCTTGTCCTATATGTGATGGAAAGGCATGTCGAAATACGATTCCAGGTCCTGGGGCTAAAGGGATTGGGGATGTTGCGATGCGTAACTATGATGCTTGGAAAAACATTCGTGTCAACATGGATACAATTACAGACAATGAGCCAGTAAGTACTGAATTAGAACTATTTGGTCATACATTTAAATATCCGATTTTTGCAGGGCCTGTAGGAGCTGTAGGAATGCACTATTCAGATGCATATGATGACAATAGCTATAATGATATTTTAGTTCGAGGTTGTATGAATGCTGGTATTTGTGCATTTACAGGAGATGGAAAAGATCCAAATATTATGATCAATGCGACGCGTATTATTAAAGAAAATAATGGGTATGGTATTCCAACCATTAAACCTTGGAGTTTAGAAACATATTTAGAAAAATTAGACTTAGCTTTAAATAGTAATGCCTTTGCGGTAGCTATGGACGTAGATGCAGCTGGACTTCCTTTCTTAAAGGGGTGTCAGCCTCCTGCAGGAAGAATGAATACAGAACAATTAAAGGCTATCATTTCAAATACACCTGTACCATTTATTGTGAAGGGTGTCATGAGTGTGAAGGGCGCTTTAAAGGCAAAAGAAGCAGGAGCTAGCGCAATTGTGGTTTCGAATCATGGTGGTCGAGTTCAAGATCAGACTTTTGCGACAGCTGAAGTGCTTGAAGATATTGTAAAAGCGGTTGGTGGAAGTATGAAAATATTTGTCGATGGTGGACTTCGTAATGGTGTCGATATCTTTAAGGCTTTGGCATTAGGTGCAGATGCCGTCATTGTAGCTCGTCCATTTGTGAATGCGATCTATGGAGCAAAAGAAGAAGGTATTCAAGTTTTAGTGGACAAGCTTGGTAGTGAACTAGTAGATACTATGGAGATGTGTGGGGCTAAAAGCTTAAAAGACATTACTCGTGATATGGTAGGATAGGCAGCTTAAATGCTGTCTTTTTTTGATGCTTCAGAAAAATGTGTTAAATTAATACTAAAAAGTCAGGAAAAATGTGTCAAATAGGTGTCTAAAAGTGCGAAAAAATGTGTTAAATAGATGTAGAAAAGTCCGGAAAAATGTGTTAGTTTATATTTAAGAGGTGGTTTCATGAAGCGAAATGCGATTTTAAAGCTAGTTCAATGGAAAAATAGTCCTGAAAGAAAACCTATGGTATTAAGAGGTGCAAGACAGGTTGGTAAGACTTGGCTGATGAAAGAATTTGGTCAGAATTATTATGATAATTATGTTTATTTTAACTTTGATGAGGAGGATGAACTAAAATCTATTTTTGAAACCAATAAAAATCCACATCGTATTATCGAACTTCTTTCTATGATCAGTGATGAAAAAATTGAACCTGAAAAAACTTTGATTATATTTGATGAAATTCAGGAGTGTCCTGAAGCATTAAATACGCTTAAATATTTTAAAGAAAAAGCGAATGAATATCATGTGATAACGGCAGGTAGTCTTTTAGGCACATTATTGGCTAAGCCAAAATCATATCCTGTAGGTATGGTTAATCTTTTAGATATTTATCCATTGACGTTTGATGAGTTTTTAAATGCGATAGATTCTGGGCTATATGCATATTATGAAAGTATTCAAAAAGAACAAGTTATTGAACAAATTTTCCATCAACGTTTATTAGATGCTTATAATTATTATCTTATTATTGGTGGTATGCCTGAATGTGTATCTTCATGGATCAAGTATAAAGATCCTGCCATGGTATCCAAGATACAAAGAGAATTGATTGAGGTTTATGAAAATGACTTTTCTAAGCATAATGGAAAAGTGAATAGTGGACGTATTTTGATGGTATTCAGAAGTATTGTTTCTCAACTTGCGAAACCCAACGAGAAGTTTATGTATGGTGCTGTTCGTGAAGGGGCTAGAGCTAGAGATTTTGAAGAAGCAATCGAATGGCTTGTGTCAGCTGGTATGTTGAATCGTGTATATAATGTGTCTAAGATGGAACATCCATTATCTGCTTTTGATAAATTGGATCAGTTTAAACTGTTTGTGTTTGATACAGGACTTCTTAAACAAATGGCGGGCGTGGATAATAGTGCGATATTATTGAAAACAGATTATCAATTTAAAGGACCGTTGACAGAAAATTATGTGTTACAACAACTTCAAGGGCAATTTGAAGTAGAACCGCGATATTATTCGGATAAAAAGGGTGAGATTGATTTTGTGGTTCAAAATAAAATGGAAATTATTCCGATTGAAGTAAAGGGTGGTGAGGATAGATCTGCCAATTCTTTTAAGACATATGTCGCAAATAATGCACCTCAACATGCATATCGTTTTTCTAAACGTGGGTATCGTAAGGACGGTGGTTTTACAAATCTTCCGTTATACTTGGTTCGAAAAACAAAGGATCTATTATAATTTAAAAGGTATCAGTTTTAATTTCTGATACCTTTTCTTAATGAAATGATTGCAAGTATTGTATTGATCAAGCACCAAAAAGACCATATCCATCGAATCGTTCATTTTAAAGTGTACAATTTCTCAAAAAACTTTATTTAAGCGCTATTATTACTTTACACACATTTTTTAGGTCTTAACTTCTTTTTTTATGCTTATAAATTAACCGTTCATTTCAAACTGTTTAAATAATTGAGAAACAAAGCTTTTTTGTGTATAAAAAAACCTCACTATTTAGTGAAGTTTAGTTAAATCTATGATTTCTAGAATGTGGAAGTGTCTCTGAGACCAAGTCATTCAATCTATCGTATTTCAACTGTAAATCATCAAGTGCTTGTGTTTTTTCCGCAATTATATCCTTGTAGGTTTCAACCGTGTTCATCAAATGCTCGTTTTGAACCAAATAATAGTTTCTTTCTTCTTTGGTGATGATTTGCTGAGCATCATGTGATACAAGTGCATAATTCTCTTTCTTCAACTGAATGTTTTCGTCTTTCAAACGTTTGATTTCATCCCTTGTTGCTTGAGAAGACCTGCTTGAATAACTTTCAACGTATGTCTTAAGAATAGGATTGTTGTAGAAAGTAGTTCTCGAAATACCCGAAGCTCTGGAGATTGAATCTACATTGATTCCCGCTTCTCTAATTGCTTTGTTTGCTTTAGATATAATGGTTAATTTGTTCTGAATGGCATCATCAATGCTTTTCAATTGACGAAGTTGTGCTTCTGAAATAGTACTTGTTGAAGCACCGTTATCACGTAAAAACTTTTCTAGTCTAATCATTTGTTCATCCATACTGTTACCTCCTGTTTGATTTCATCTAAATTCTCAATAATTTCCAGCAATTCCGGATAAGTTGCTTTAATGTATTCCACACCTTTTCGCTCAATTTCACTTTCAAGTTCTTCGAGCTGTGGGCGGAACTTATTCGTAATAAGCTTTTTCAACTTATCAAGTTCTTTTTCAGCAAACAGACGGTAATGTTTTGAAGCGTTATACTCGATTGAACGTTTCAGTTCGGTGTAAGTCAGGTATGTTGAATCTATCATGTAGAACGTGTAGAAAAGGTTTGGACATTGATTAAACGCACAAAGGATCTTATTTGTATTTTCGTCTTCAGAACAAGGAATTCTACAATGCTTAATGCAGATACCACCTTGCTTAACACGAATCTCGAAATATCCTTCCAGCTTTTTTACAAGTTCGTCAAAATCTTCATAAACGTTAACGTTTTTCTTTCGCAAAAACTCGGAAATACGCTGACGAATCTCCTCGCCAAAACCATCTCCACCAAGTAAATGAACATCTTCTCCATCTGTACAAATCTGGCGAATGACTTCTTCTGCTTTTTCATGATTCTTTAAGCTTTCATCCCTCACACGAGCATAATATCCACGCATTTCTTCATAGACGTGACCCATAAATTCTTGGATATAAGCCAAAGATACACCTTTTTTGTAAAGACATGTACAAAAGTTTACTCTAAATTTACGTGGATTAGGAATACTTACTAAAGTATTGGTGTTGTGCTTGCCTTTTTTTATGCCTTCCCAGTCTTTGTAAATATAGTCTGGTAGATTATCAATAATAAAACGTCGATATCTATTATTGAAAGTGCCAGTATTGACAGGAAGTATTTCAACACCTTTAACAGGGGCGTATAAATAAGGGGAATTTTTGGACAGTTCTGATTCGTTTCTCAGTTCTTTGATAATCATAAATGCTTGATAAGCCAAGTTATTTATAAATATATCAAATGTACGTTTTGCACCAGTATCACGACTATTTTTGTTGCATGTATAGCGAAGAAAATGAGAATCAACTCCTTGAGCTGGAATATGTTTTGTAGTCAAATCAGACACCTTCAGCTCGACAAGATCGCTCACTCTCAGACCTGTTTGACTTAACAGAATAGTCATAGCAGCAACCATTCGTTTATCTGTTTCCAGTGTTTTATCAGTCATAGAAGCAATACCTTTGCAAACAATAGCATCGAAGTATTCTCCTGGAATGTTTGATTCTTTATGCTGTTCCATCGTGATTGCATTTGAATAACAAGCATCGACATAATATTCATGCAACTTTTTTAAATCCATGCAATGATGAAGGCCACAGTATTCTTCAGCAAATGAATAATATTCTATGATATTTCTTGTCTTTACTGCTCTTGAGCCTGATGACTGAGGGTTTGACGCAAAATAGCTAAACACTTCATTGGCAGTATATGTGGAAATATCAAGACCTGGATAATCTTCAGACAAGCTTTTAAAGACATTTACCAATTTTGAACAATAACCGTTGAGCGTGGATGCTTTGACACCATTTCGCATTTTAAAAAAAATCCAAAGTTTGGCACTTGACCGATACTTTTCAGGGAAGTTTTCAAAATGTACCACATTTGCACTATTCGGACTAATGTTTGGCCGTGCGTAAGGGTTGAAATCCCATGTGTCGTCATTAAAGTCAATGCGCGTTTTATCCGTGAAATCTTCAATTTCAAACATGCTATAGATGCTGAGTTCAGCAACAGCATCTAGATACGGACCATATGGCTCAGGTTCAACGAAAGAATATGGGATGTTTTTAAAGCATCCTACTGTGTACGTAGGAGTTTGTGGGATGATTGAATTATCCTGTGAAACTGTTGAAGTGATCTCAGGAAAAGCTAAGTTGTTTTCTGGCATATTAAGCTCCTTTCTTTTCTGCAAGTTTATTCATAGCATCGACATACGTCAGATAAATCTGCTTTTGAATCGTCAAATCTTCTACATCGTGTTGGGTTTTAGCGTGTTCAATTTGTGAATCAATATGCTCGATTTCTCTTAAGAAGAATTTAAGATGCTCAAGAGTCGTAACAAAATGTTCACAGACTAGACAGCTCGTAAAACTGTTTCCAGTACAGGATTCATTCATACATTGACCACATCCATTTTCAACTGTATATTCAGGGCTTTCATGCCCCTCCTGAATATCATCTTCAATATTCAAAGAACAGGCATCTACAACATCTCCAGTAATGATAGTGTTGTAATTCGCTTGGATTGCCTGTGATATACTAGCATCAAAGTAATGATTCATGGTCGTTGTGATACTTGTATGTCCAGTCACTACGCTTGTTTCCAATGCTGTATGTCCATTTGCGACCATTGTATCAATGGCTTTTGTCATATGTGTTTTTCGGAGATTTTTTGAGGTATATTGCGGAAGTTCCAATTCGCTACATGCTTTTTTCAAACGCCTATTAAACATGCAAGCTGAATATGGCCTATATCCAAAATTTTTGCTTTTAGTCAGAAACAGATAGGAGGCAATATTTTTGGTCGTACATTCACTACGAATCTGCTCAGTACATTGAATCACCTGCATAATGATTTTGTACGTCTTTTTTGTAATCCCATAAATCACAGGCTGCCCGTTAGAGGTTTTGGAAACGTTAGATTTGATTGCGTAGTATCCAGGCTTAGAAGTTTCCACAAGACAGTCGACCTGTAGATTTAGAAGCTCGCCGTAACGAATTTTCTCTTGAAGAAGCAGATGGAATACACAATATGTAAGTTCGTCTTCTGCTGAATCATGCATATGTTCAGATAAGTAATGATTTATCTTTCCAAGATGCTCATCAGAAATTCCAACTTTTTCTTCAGGAATATCACTAGGTACCAGTCTAAGAATTGACATTACATTCTGATCAATTGTAAAGAAAGAATTTGCCTCTGCCCATTGTAGAAAAAGCTTAATAGATGAAATTTTTGTGTTTTTATTTCTTGCCGATAAATCACATCGTTGAATCATATCTTCAATCATTGCTGCTTCTAGATTCGAAACATGAAACAATTTTTGTTTATCCTCAGTTTCGCCTTTGTAAGATTTATGTAAATACAGTCTTCTCAGAATTTTCCAAAGCATGTCGATGTTATTGCTTGTAATATTACTTGCGTTTGGATTGCTTAAGAAATATTTCCAGACTATTTCTCGGTATCCGCAATGACTAGGTGGTCCTGAAAGATGAAATACATGATATTCTTCCTTGAAACCCTTAGATGAGATTTTATTCACGTCTTTAAAAATAAATACGATGTTCTTACAATCCCCTAAATCTAAGGTTTTATCGAACCAAATAATGCGATAGTCTTTTTTTATGTATTTGACAAACAGATGACTGAATAAAAGACTTTCAGATATTTTCATTGCTTGGTTCGAACTGTTGAAATCATGCTGATTAAAAGTGTCCCATAAACTTCTATAAAATCGAATCCAGCCATCAAGCATATCTGTTTCAAGAGCCTCGTCGTTAGAAAAATTTGCATGAATGCCGTGTAGAACCTTCCAGAATACTTCATTATCGAAATCCTTATAACTCGTAAACGAATTGCAGAAATCATGACAATAATCAAACAAAACTTTCCCATGTTCTGAATTAAAACTAGAAAATTCGTCTGAAAGAAGAAAGTTCTCAATCAATTCCCAAACAGGTTCAGAAAAGACTTTTGATTTCAAAAAGCCTACTCTTAAGTGTTCTTTTCTTTTGTGTGTCATTACTAACGTATTTCTAAAATTATCATAACAATAGAATTGATCTAGATATGGAATTGGCGTAGACATTCTTTCAAGTAATGGAAGATAGACCTGTACAAGTCTTTCCTTGTATTCTCCAAAATAGAGATTGTTTTCAAGAAGATATTTCAAAAAAAGTGTGACAATTTGTTTTCCATGAGAAATATCTTTGACTAGATTGAATATGTCACAAATGACTGTCCAATTAATATTTTCTATAGAAACTTCAGCGAGAAATTTAGCAATCTGTTTACATGGCTTAGCTTTTAAGTAATAAGAACGCTCTTTTTCATCAGGCTTTCTGATAGAGTTGTAGCATTCAGTGATGGCTTGAAGGATTCTTTTATCCTTCATTTTCGTTGTGATTTTCAAGTCTCTAAACATTAGTTTTCCTCCTCATCATCTTGTTCATCGTTAGGAATAATACTGAATTCCATTAAATCCTTGTACAGATTGTCTTGAAATTCTTCAGTTAGAGCAATCTGATCTTCAAAGCTTGGATTGTAATAAATCAACGTGGATTGAAGGCTTCTATGTCTCATCATTTTAGACAGTTCCAATACTTCGAGATGATCTTCTCTGAAATGAGCATGAAACATGGCAAATCCGTGTCTAAAGCGATGGCTTAAATTATTTTGACGAGTACCTTTGTCTGTGTCGATTACAGCTTCTACGAAATAATTACGCAAATGACGATTCCAAGTAGCTGCTGTAAGACGGTTTCCAGTTTTGTTTAAGAAAAGGTAGCAGTTGTCTAAAATCTGCTGATTACGATCAACAATATCAGCTTCAACAACATCATGTTTGTCTGGATGCTTTGCTAAAATTGGCTCAAAGGTATTTTCAATATAATTCTCTACAACGTGATACAGACGTTCTGTAATGACGATTTTCTGCGTTGAATCAATGTATTCGCTTGTAGTGTAGATCGAGCGGTCAACAGGGTGGATAAGATTCTTGCAATACTGATCTTTGTTGTCAGAAACACGGTTTCTGAGTTTCATCACGTAATAGCTTCTATTTTGGTATGTAGCGGGTGCGAAATCTTCCATTGTAAGACCTAGACATTCGCCTAAACGTAATCCGTAGCAATACATCAACTCCATCAAAAGCATTGCTGTATGATCGTTTTTCTTTTTTGCAAGTCCATATAGTTTTTTGAATTCATCAGGGCTGATATAACGAGGAGGAGCTATATCATCTGCACTGAAAGATCTGTAACGAGGATTGATATCGTAAGCGATACGATTCCCACGTCCAAGTGCCTGACGGTCTGCTGCGTAATATTGTGTGATTTCTTTCTTTTCAAACAACGCATTGCAATCAATATTGAAGCGTTTAAAATAATCACGAACGATGCTTAGGTAAATATTTATTGTTTTTATGCTTCGTGCGGTGATTTCGGAGCCGGTTGCGGGCAATCCTTTTAAAAAGTCGATATAGTGCTGGATTTCATTTTGTGCAAGTGAGTTGATATCATAGTTGAATATCGCAAGAAATGCATAGAATGTCTTTAATACACGTGCTTTTTGAAAACGTGAATTTAAAGATGCTGCATTCTTTGTGCTTCCGTAAGATTTAAAGTTTAAATACTTGAAAGCATTTTCGATAATGTTCATTTCATTGTCATATAGCATTAGATATGTGAATCCATCTATGATTACCTGTTTAACTGAAATGTTAATCTGTTTAGTGCTGACAACTATGCCATCATTTGTACATTCTTTTTTGATGTATGCGATGTGTCCGTTTAATTGAGTTTCTTTGACTTTGATCATAATATTCATCCTTTCAGACCATTTAGGTCGACATAATCTATTGATTGATTGCAAGCTTGCTACGTCGTTAACGTAAACAAATCATAATGCGAGATTAAAAATACCACAATGCCAATAATAAAATGGTAGTACGTATAAAATAAGCACTAAAATACATTGTAATTAGTTTAAACTACCAGTATAATATGAAAATACTACCAAAAAAGCTGTATTTTTGATATTAGTCAAGTATAATAAAAGTATGGAAAAGGTTAAATATATATATGTTGAAAATGAAAGACAAAAACTAAATGACATGCTCAGGACGAGGAAAGTAGCTTTAAAAATCGGTGGAGAGGATATTGTTGGCATTGAATCTTTTGGCGTGATAATGAATACGAATTATTTGGAGATTCTAGCAAATTCAGAAGATCCTTATGGCTTTATATTCATTGATTTTGAGGAGCTTCTCGTAAAAAAAGACGACAAAACTTACCAGAATATGTACTATCAGATTGGATTCAAGTATGGAATTGACATGGTATTTATCAACAACCCTGAATGTGATACGTATAATATAAGAAGCTTGCTGACTAGATTAGGCTTGTTGTGTAATGCAAGAAATGTACTTATAACTTTAAATAGTTTAAGGTTCACCAGAAACAGGAGTGAGCTTCGTAAAGCGGAGATTCGTCAAGCTAAGTCTAAGATTGCAAAAGAAGAAGGTCGAAAACTTCCAGGTGTGCAGAAAGGGACAAAAAGAACAACAAAACGCTCTTTAGAAGTCAAAGACCTGATGAGAACATTACTTGCCGATAAATCGTATACTCATGAGGAAATGATGGATATTGTACAGGTTTCTCACAATACTTATTACAAGTATTTAAAGGAAATCAGAAAAGAAGATGAGGAAAGACTCAGAAAAGAAAATGCTAAGAATCCAAGAATGGAAGAATTAAGGGAGTTTATGGACGATACGAAGGCATGAAAAAAGCAGGACGGACCTGCTTTGATTGTTTATATAAGTTATTTTACGACTGAGTAGTTGACGCCTGATAAATCAATGACGAAAGCGGGGCGGACACCGCACATAAGGTTCACATAGTAGCTGTTCAAACTACCATTGGCGGCATCCAGATATTCCATACCGCTACCTTGAATGCTGTCTCTTGTCCAGATGTCAGTACCGTTCAAAAACATTTTAACCTTATCTGGATTTTTCAAATCAACCACTTTTCCAATTTCGCTTACGCTAGGTAAGAATGCGTGACGGCTGATTGTATTGTAGACCTGACCATTAGGTGCAGTTTCTTGTTTTGAGTCTGGGTCATCAGCTGCTGCATATGAAACTTGTTTGATATTTGTCAGCTGAATAGTTGCTTTCATTGTAGAAGATAACTTTTTATACCAATCATTTTCTAAATAGTTGTCCATTTCACTACCTTCATAAGTATTTAAACTTTGGCTATCTTGACGATAACCAAGTTGGAACGCCTTGCTTCCAATACTACTAGCAGTCATAACTAAAGCCTGATTATTTTCTTTTTGTTCTAAAACTACATATTTATTTCCTTCAATATCCAAAGTATCTCCCGCTGAATATGATTCTACAGTTCCAGAAGTCGTTCCACCATTCTTGTCGCCTACACTTGAATTGTAGATAACTCGTCCAGTGTATTGTCCAGCAACTTCAGCAGATTTCTTCGTTGTGTTCAACTTAAAATTCATATTCTGAGTTGCCGTATTGGTACCTGCTGGTACAGATAAGACATTTCCATTCACCCCCACAGTGCCGTTATCGTCTGAAACGTCATAGTTTAATACTTCGCTTCCTCCGTTATCTATTGTAAAGGCATCATTTGCTCCTGAACCCTTGACTGAAATGTTCAGGTATTTGCCTTCAGGAATGACATTCTTTAAAACCTTGACCTGATTACCAATGCGATCAACAGTGTGGTTCGCTCCTGCATCAGCTCCAAAGTCGATTGAACTATGGATAATCCAGTCATAGCTTGGTGAAACTTGATAATTCAAAGTTGTTGATTTGTCGCCTGATTCGGCAGCAAATACGGATGTAGTACTGGTCATCATCATCAAAGCTGACAATCCTGCCACTACAACCTTTTTAGTTTTTGTAAAATTCATGTATATATGCTCCTTTTCTTGTTACACTTATACAGTTAACCAGAAAATAAAAGGAGTGGTTGAACCCATATACGTCACTTACTATACAAAGTAGAAATCAGGAACAATAAGAGCTAGTATCGAATTTAAAGCATAATTCAGCAACTCTTCAGTATTCTTTTTCTTATTTGTTATCGAACTATTAATTAGAACACAAACATTTTCCCTGCAAACCCAAACAAAATTCCTGTGATATTTTCTTGGAATTAACCAATTATAGCCAAAATATTACGCTTTATACAGTTTACGCTGGTGCAAACCCTTAAAAACCAGGAAATTGTTTGTGTTCAACGGGATTTTGTTTGTTTTGAACGACGTAAACTCTTTTCACCGAGATTTTGTTTTGGTGACGGGAACAGCTGTTGGAATTATCCATTGTTTTTGTAATACCATATAGTTGACAAACATAAGGAGGTGCCACTTAATGAAGTGTGTTTCATGGAATGTAAACGGAATTCGAGCCATAATGAAAAAAGGCTTTACTGATGTTTTGAATCATCTTAACGCTGATTTTGTGTGTATTCAGGAAACGAAAGCCCAGCCCAATCAAATCAAAATGAATCTGGACAAATATCCGTATCAGTATATCAATAGTGCTGAGCGAAAAGGGTATAGTGGGACTATGATTCTCTGCAAAAAAGAGCCTTTATCTGTAAAATACGGTATGGATATCCCTGAATTCGATGATGAAGGTCGAGTTATAACCTTGGAGTATTCAAAATTCTATTTGGTAACTGTCTATACACCTACGTCAGGAGACGCTTTGATGCGTTTGGATTATCGCTTAGCGTGGGATAAAGCATTTGGAGATCACCTGAAATCTTTGGATAAGCCAGTTATGATTTGTGGGGATTTCAACGTGGCAAATGATGCAGTTGATGTCAGATATCCGATGATGTTTAGAGGCAGTGCGGGATTCTCTGATGAGGAACGAATCAGCTTTAGAAAGAATCTGTTGAATAATTTTATTGATACTTATAGAGCTCTGTATCCAACCAAAATTCAATACTCTTGGTGGAGTTATCGAGGCGGAGCAAGACAAAGCAACGTGGGAATGAGACTTGACTATTGGATCGTATCACCTGAATTAATGGATAAGGTTAAGAGTTCAAGAATCTTAACGAATATTCTTGGCTCTGATCACTGTCCAATCACGCTGGATATCGACCTTTAGGAGCGATTTGCTCCTTTTTTTTGTAATAAGTAAGAAGAAAGCAAAAAAAGACAATCTCAATGAGAAAGTCTTAAATCTTTTTCGAGCATCAATTATCCAAATCAAGTGAAATGAAGTTTCTTGCTTCATCAAAAGGTCTAATTTGTATTCCAGTAGTAACGATGTATGTTTGATTATCAATTTGATACTCAGAACCATAACAGATAAAGGTTAAAAAGCCTTCTACTTCTGCTAAATCAACCTCATTTTTGATGTCTGCAAATTGCATCATTTCTTCACAGTCATGGAGATTGCATGACTTTATGACTGGCTCTTCATCTTTATGAACTGCATCAAAGTATTTAAAAATAGCAGCACAATCATAGTCATTGTATAAGAGTAGTTTTTTAAGTATCTCTTCTGATTCTTTAGCATGATTTTCTAATTCAGAATCTATGCAGTTTATTACTGATTTACTGTTTAATAATTTCATGAACAATTCTCCTTCACCTTCAAAGATACCACAGTATGGAACTCATTTACATTTTGCACTATATATAGTATATTACAAATGTAGATGGAGATTCTATCTACATGTTATTATTGTTGTCATTCTCTTTATTAGGGTTCTGACCGATTGTCTTAAGTCAGTAACAAGTCACTTATTAGGGATAAAACCCATTAATAAGTAGAGGTAGAAAAAAAACTAACGGCAACTTATTAGGGCTCTGACCGATTGTCCTAAGTCAGCAACAAGTCGCTTTGAAAAAAGTAGAGGTAGAAAAAAACTAACGGCAGCTGAGAATGGCATATACTAGCATCTTGTATAGATGCTTTTTTTATTATAAAACCACAGAAACTTTTAAAGTAGAACTGTTGTTTTCTATGTTATAATATTTTAGTTACTGTCTATTGATAAAAGCGACGTGTAGATGGCAGGAAAATTGAAAATCAATATAGTATAATTAGGTTGTAAATTGAAAAGGAGGGTCTCTATGTCAAGATTAAGATGTGCATCTTTTTTTGCTGGAGTTGGTGGAATTGATATTGGGTTTGAAGGGTTTGGAACTCATAAATCAAGCACTTTTGAAATCGTATACGCAAATGAGATTGATAAATATCCAGTAGAAACATATGAATTAAACTCAGATCTTAAAGTAGATAATAGAGATATTAGAGAAGTGGTTGAAGATCTTGATTCGGTTCCGGATTTTGATGTAATGCTTGCAGGTTTCCCGTGCCAAGCGTTCTCAATAGCAGGTTACAGACAAGGCTTTAATGATGAAAAAGGACGAGGAACATTGTTTTTTGAACTTGTTAAGATTATAAGAAAAAAGCAGCCTTCAATCGTTTTTCTGGAAAATGTGAAGAATCTGAAAACACATAATAATGGAGATACATTTTCCACAATCATAGATGCGTTGGAACAGGAAGGATATTTCCCACGTTTTGATGTTCTTAATGCGATGGATTACGGTAACTCGCCTCAGAACAGAGAACGTATTTATATTGTTGCCTTCAAAGACAAGAAGAAAGCGGATGAATTCAAGTTTCCAGATAAAATCACTTTGACAACTAAGTTAAGTGATATTATTGATTTCAGCTCAAAACTTGATGATAAGTATTATTATACAAAAGGCAAGTTTAAAAGCGATGTTTATGAAAAGCTTACTGAAGCAATGGATACTCAGGATACGGTATATCAATGGCGTAGACACTATGTTCGTAAGAATATGTCAGGAGTGGTTCCTACTTTGACCGCAAATATGGGCACAGGTGGTCACAATGTCCCTATTGTACTGACTGACAATGGTATTCGTAAATTGACACCACACGAATGCTTCAATGCTCAAGGCTTCCCTAAAGAATTCAAGACACCTAATGATATGGCAGAATCACGTATCTACAAACAGGCAGGCAACTCTGTATGTGTGTCTGTTATATCTAGAATTGCTGATGAAATAATCAAGGTGTTATAAATCATCTAGAAAAAACAAAAGCTCCAATTAGGAGCCTTTTATTTTGTGTTCGGTGATTAACACCAGTAGTCGTCTGGAAGTTTGTCTTTATCAATCCAGATGAAAGATAAGTGAATTCTGTTGTCAGGATATTTGGTCAGTCTTAAGCCATTTATATTTACTTCCTTTAATCTTTGAGCTGTTAATGGCTCATATGTATTTAGTTGGAATACTTTTCTTAGTATCCATTCACCCATGAGAGATTGCTTTTCATAAGACTGGATACCTTTGCCTGACTGCTGACAAATAAATGCATCCATTTCATCACCAGAAGGGTCAAACACAAGCTTAAATACCCGATCTTTTTTGTCTAGAATAAGTTTATTCTTTTGATCCATCTTAGCAATATTCTTTCCAAAAAAGTCAGGATGTTTTTGGTGAAAGATTCTAGCATTTGGCAATGGTATATACATCTCATTCATAGGACGGAAAAGCATAGGAATTAGTGTTTTTGTTAGTTCTTCTATGTTAATACTTTCCAGTTCAGAAACTACTTCGTTTCGATATTGAACCTTGATTTGTTTTTCTTCATCAGTCTTAGCATCCAACGAAAAAAATTTTAAGGCTTTTTCCTGGAACTTCTGTTGATGTTCTTTAGAAATCTGCATGGAATATTTATCAATCAATTCTGGAATCTTTTTCTTAGCATGAGCATACATTTTGCTGAATCCCATTTTAGCACCGACACCATAAAATCCATTGAACCCTGAAAAAAGGTTCATATCTCCATCATTGTCTGTAATGAACCATGAATATGATTCGGCTTGACTTTCTTTCTCTTGCAGAATCTTTTCTCCTAGTGATGCAAATATATCATAGGCATCATCAGCATATTTGACATCCCATATGTCTTTAACGATATCTTTGTTATGAAAATTCATTAAAAGTTGTGAATCGGCAAATGTGTATCTATATGTGTGATTTCCGTCATAAAAATCGAAATTGGTTGGATTATTGGCTTTTGTACAGCCTAGAATCTCGATATTATCCGTGTTGATTTTGTCATAGCTGGTTTCTCCAACGTATATTTTTGGCTCATCACCTTTTTTTGAAGGCATAAGAACATGATACACTGACTCGACATTGTCTGTATCCAGACAGATTGAAAATCCATGTAGATTAGCTTCAGCTGAATCTATACGCATGTTCCTCAGACGAGCAATTCGAAGTGCAAGTTCTCTATATAGTTTCTCATTTGCCTGATCTATATCATCCTTGCTTTTAGGGTTGCCGTTTTCATCGACGGCATTATTTTTGATTGTATTTATAATATTAGAGAATTCATCATGATAGCCCTTAAACTGTGCAATTTTTTGATTCCCTGAGAAAATACCGAATGTTTTTATACCAATCAAATACTTTATTTCTTTACCATTGATATTCTGCTTCAAAGCAACATCGTATGCTGTATTTCCAATATCTTCTGCGGAAGCTTCAAAAACTCTTTGGAACACCGTTTCCTGATATTTCGAATTGATAATAGGGCTTAAAATCACTTCTTCTTCAGACTCAGCCTTTTGTGCAAACATCTCGGTCAAACTGGCAAACCCTAGAATCATCTTTTTATATTCATTTCTTTTAGCCTTATCTAAATCATTCCACATATATTTAGCTCCTTATATATATTTATAGCTTAATTTTAGCATCTACTTATGCGTTTTCAAAAACTAATTCATTATTACGAAACTGAGACAAACGATTTAAAGCTTTTATGTTATCAATTTCTACATAACGTAAGAAATTTGTTATTATCGACCGTAATCACGTTTTCGGTCGAGTACAAATAAGCAAACTTTTGTTAGACTTCTAAGCAGAGGAGGTGAACAAAATGAAAACCGTAAGTTGTTTTGAGTTGTATCCGAGTATTCTTGGAGCAAAACGAATCAATGAACTACTTTTGGAATTATTTCCCTTCATGCATACAACCTTGCATGATGACACTCTTGAAATGTATATCACTAAGGAAGAATACGTCTTTGTCTTGAATGAGCTGTCTAAGCTGAATAACTATGCTTTGACAATGCCGGATTCCATAGAAGAAACGAATACAACATTAACTTCTATGCCAATCGAATGCGCTATTGTTGAACGATACTCTGTATTGTATGATCTTATGTTTGAGGCTGAATATGCACCAAAAGATGTAGATGATGAAACTTTAGTAAGTGATAGAGATGGTGGGTGTTCTGACTTTCTTATAGGCAAGAAGTTCTCTGAAAGCTTTGACCTTGGCGAAGAATATCAAGTTTATTTGAATCGGAAGACTTTGCTGGTGCTTTAGATAAATCTTTGTAATTCATTGTGTTCTCCGAAATTAATGTTAAAACCGGTGACGTTTTAATGATTGAAGGTAACAATTATATTGTCTTAGAAAAAAAGAGTTCTGATAATTATTTAGTGATGGCCAGTGAAGGCATTCAAGGCTATCCGTTTCAAAGCATGATTAGATTTGATTTTCAAAATATAAATATTTATGAGGGATGTGATATTGATACTTATTTAAAAAATAAGGCTTAACTAGCAATTTGATGGCATTGCTATAATTCTGCTTTTTATTATTTACACGAATAACCATTTATTCTTCAAATCCTTTAAACGAGTGATCTTATAGATGCTTTTCAATCTAAGTAGTACGTACTATAGCTTTTCTGTATTATCCATACCTTGTGTTTCTCTTTGCATGACTAAAAAAGCATTATACCGATTTGATAGATTAGTGTTTCTATGCCATTTAATTTGTCTTGTGTTTAGACATAGATATAAATATGTGTAAATATTGTTGTAAGCGCCTTCACAACATGATATGATGATTTTGAAGAAAGCTTTCTATCGCAGTAAATATACGATATTTGGAGGATAATAATAATGAACAAATCATATCGTTTTTTATCGTGCGCTTTTGCACTAGCAGCATTTGGTTTAGTTGGATGTTCTTCTAATGCTTCTGTAGAAACAACAAAGGCAGTTGCTTTTAATGAAGCAGCAACACCTCATTATGATGTTGTAAAGAGAGATGAGAAAGCAACTATTGATGGTACATTGGACGATAAAGTTTGGAGTACAGTTCCAAGCATGAGCGGTGATTTTAGTTTTCCTTGGGATACAAAAGAAGCTCCATTAACAGTATTCAAAGGATATAATGATGGAACAGATTTCTATTTTGCGTTTGAAGTTACAGATGAAGATGTAGTTTTAGACAAAGACTGGAAAGATGATGAGAGTACAGTAGATATTGAAGATCGTGTAGAATTATTCTTTGCCGGTGGTGCTATAGATAAGCCAACCACAAGTGGAATGCCATTATATTATGGTATTGAAGTCGATCCAGATGGACGTGTACACGATTATTCGATTAAATATTATCGTCACTTTGATAGTAAGTGGAAATTAGATGGTCTAGAAACAAAGGGTAAGGTAACAGATACTGGATATGTTGCTGAAGGAAAGATTCCTTTGAAGTCATTAGAAGATTTAAAATTAATCAATAATGATGTAATGTGTGCAGGTGTTTATCGTGCTGAGTTCTCTACACCAGAAAAAGATGGTGATGATCCTATTATGGAATGGATTTCTTGGGTAGATCCTAAGACTGAAGAGCCAGATTTCCATGTGAATTCTTCATTTGGTGAATTTAGATTCTTGAAATAATGATATTATTAAAGCTTTTAGGTGATTTCATCTAAAAGCTTTTTATAACACAAAAGTTTTTGAGTTATGCACAACAAGATGGTATACTTTTGATTGCTGGATATATTGTTCATATTGTAATTTGCATATCCAGTTTCCTATGTAGTGAGCTAGACATTTTGCCACGTCAATTTGTTTAGCTCTTTTTTCGTATTGTAAATCATGATATAGTTAAAGAAACTGGTTGTCATGTAACCAACTCATGATTGTCCTCCATATATTTTATAATAAACCAGTTTTAGAGTCGACATCCCACATTTTAAGTCGGCTCTTTCGTATTTAAAAAAATCAGATTTATGAATCCACCTCAGTATCAACATATTGTTTTAAATAGTCTACATCTAAGACTACTATCTTATTGTATAAAGTTCGAATGACATGTTCTTCTCTTAATCCTCGTAGAATGCGATTGACACTACTACGTGTGGATATGCCACAAAAACCTGCAATATCATCATTCGTAATTTTTAGATCAATCAAAATTCCATTACGCACCTCTTTTCCAAACATAGTAATCAAATAGTATAGAAAAGCACACACAGTTCCATTCTTGCCATTCATTGTCATTAATTTATGTCTAGAAATTGTTTCTGATAATTTCTTGCGATAATATGAATTTACATATTCTTGTAGCTTTGGATTTTCCTTTACAAACTCCCTAAACAATTCTTTTGAGATATGATAAAAACTTGCTCCATCACTTTCAACACGAATCATCAAAGAAGAAAAATCACTTTTGTTCACTGCATCTTTAAACATAGAAATCGCATCAAATCCTTTTAAATAAGTAATGTTGAATTCACGTCCATCAAGCATTAAAACACTGACTTTTACGACACCATCTTTTAAAATGTATATATTTTCTTCATCCACATCATTAATCTTTAATAGCGCATGTCTTCTTATGCGAATGACTGGCACATCATATTGTGCAAAGAAGTCTGAAAACAACTCACATCCCATATATAAATCACCCTTTTACTTGAAGAAATTATATCATAGCGAGGACAATGTCCTCAAACCTAACAAAAAAAGTAAGCCTTCGAATCTAAGCACTAATTGATTTATAATAAATCTAAATAATATACTTTCAGAACCTCAGACTTCTGTCTTTGTTCTTGTTTAATGCGCTTATTAAGATTGGAGGCTTACATGAAAATTTTAAGTGTTTATTCCGACAAAATTAATGATGTCTTGTCTTCTTTTGATCGAATCATCATTAATGGTTATCTTCTAAATCTTCAAAACTCTCGTCAATTCCTCCCTATCTTATTCAAAATAATGTACAGCTTGTCGACTTTGCTTCTTTTGCTCAGAAAAAAAGCAAAAGCACTGTGCGACCATATTGAACAGTTCACTCTAGATAATAATGCTGAACTTCATTACCTGTATTCTTCTAAGACCTCAAAAATTGAGTATCAAATTGTAGATGAATATATTAAAACAATGAATGAAGAAGTTTTAGAATCATATCAATCATTAGAAGGAAAACGTATTCTTTTAGCTGAAGATAATGAATTGAATGCAGAGATTGCTCAAGTTATTCTTGAGGGCTGCGGAATTAGTGTAGATTGGGTGAATGATGGTATTGAATGTGTTGGTAAAGTGATTCAAAAACCTAGTAATACTTATGATTTGATTTTAATGGACATTCAGATGTCAATTATGGATGGTTATATGGCGACGAAAAAGATTCGTGAGCTTCCAGATAAAAATAAAGCTAATATTCCAATTATAGCGATGATGCCAATGCTTTTGAAGAAGATAAAAGAAAAGCATTAGAAGCAGGATGGAAGGCCATATTTCAAAACCAATGGATGTAGATAAATTGAAACATGAAATCACTTTAATTTTATCAAAAAAGTAAAAAACTAGAATAATTGAAATTATTGACTATAATAGGATATTGATGCAAAGGAGTGGTGTTTTATGTTACTTTTAGATTATGTTGATAAAATTGAAAAACCAACTATTGAGAATATTCGTGCAATCTATAAGACAATCAATTTTAAATATGATAATCTTATAGATTTGGCGGTTGAACCTAATAGCGAAAAGTATAATAAGTGGATTAAGACTTTGGATTGTTTAAAGGAGTCTGAAAATATTATATTTAAATGTATTCAGAATAATGCGATTTCTGATATAGATTGGTTAGAATTAAAGTATAACATTTATCGTTTTCAAGTTAAGTATGGAGGCTTGAAATATATGAAAGTAGAATAAGAAATGAAGAGCAGAAATTTTTTGGTTTCTGTCTTTTTTTTAAATTAGTTATTAGATGAGTAATTCTATATTTGAACAATTTAATTTTTTGCGTTCAATTTCACACTTGTTTATAAAAATGAATAAATCTCGTTTTAAGATTGCTTTGATACAATTTCATGGTTGCTAAATGTTAATGCTTGAATTCTGATCAATTGGGGGGATGAAAAAAATAAGGATTATTATTCGATATTCAAATTTAAGGTAGATTTAAGATTTTTTGTATAAAATTCATAAAAAGTGAAAAAATATTACTAAAAAAGACAAATACAAACGTTTGTCAATCTGTATAATCATTAATGTAAGCGTTTAACAGTTACATAGAGTACCCAATCGTTTGATTAGATGCTTTTTTAATTGGAAAACGTAAAAAAAAAGGAATTGCGACGAGCTAATAATAGAAAGGACATAAGACAATTCCTATCCTAATTTTACAATTAGGATTCCTCGTCATGTAGTCATGAAATATAACTCATTATGCAAAAGTGCATTAGCTGTTGCAGCCTTGTGTACTGCATTTGGGACTATCGTTCCATTTAGCAATACGTATATTGAAGCTCAAGAAACAGACTTAAGCACAGAACAAAAAAATGGTACTGTTGGATTAACACAAGAAAAAGATAACTATACTTTTGGTAACGGTTACTTAAAACGTACATTCTCTATCAAAGATGGTAAGCTAAAAACTGAATATTTAACAAACTATCGCACATCTGGAGAAACTAAAATGACACCAGCTTCTAGTGAAGAGTTTGTGATTGAAACAATGGAGAACTCTCAAGAAGCAGCTGGATTTAAAGCTCCCGAACAAAAGTTTACAGAAAAAGAAAAATGGAAAGCAACAGCTGACAGTGTAGCAACGAATGAAGGAACTAATGGAAGCGCTCAATTGATTTTTGATGGTGATGCTAGTACATATTATCACTCACAATACGCCAATCCAGGTGATAAAGATTCTTATGAATGGCCTCATAACATTTACATTGATTTTGGTAAAAAGCTTGAAGGCATAAATTCATTGGCTTACCATAAGCGTTTGCATCAGGGTAATCCAACTGAAGCAGGTCATATCAAAGAGTATGAAGTATATGCATGTAAAACAGAAGCGGATTTAAAAGATAGTACTAAAGGTACGTTAGTAGCATCAGGTACCTTTAAATCTGATAATAAAACAAAAGTAGAATATGCCAATTTTAATGAAGCAGTTAATACACAATATTTAAGATTTGTAGTTAAAAGTTCTTACGGGACAAAAGATCACAAATATGTTACATCTATTGGAGAATTAGAATTCTATAAAGATAAGGCTCAATTCCCTGAAAAATCTGCTTCACAGATTAAATCAAGTAACTTGACTGTTGATGGAGATCCAGTGGTTGGTGAAGCAAATGGTTATAAAACATTAACGTTTAAATTCAAACCTGTTACGGCTCGTAATGTTCAATATACAATTAAAGAAGTGATTTCTATGAAGGATGGAGAATCTTTCATGCGAAAACACTTAGAGATTGAAGTTCCTCAAGAACAGGCAGAACAAGCTAAAATTAAATATATCGATTTAGAAAATATGAATTTTCAAGATAGTGATGTAAAAGGTAATGGTTCTAACCAATCAACAGATACAAACTATTGGACAATTCAAGAATTACAAGATAATCCGCATATGGCAAATATGAAAGGTGATTATCTTGAATTAGGTCAGCCTTATTATGTTGGATCAATGTATTGGGGATGTGAATTCCCTCAAGCGGAAAATAAAGTTCGTGATAAAAAAGGATTTATTCGTTATCACTATGGTAAGAATTTGGTGGTAGAAAGCGATAAGTCCGATGGACAGTTCCACAACTATAACAACTATAACAACGCAAACGGTCAATCTGGAAAGATGATCACTTGGGATGCGGTTGTAGGGGCTGCGCGTAGTACAGATTATCAAGTTGTTCAGTCGGATTTCTATGAATATATTGAAACTATCGCTACAAAAACAGGATTTAGACAACAGTTTAACTCTTGGTACGATAATATGAAGAATATCACTGATTCAAATATTCAGGAAAGCTTCAACGAAATTGAAAAAGGCTTTACACAATATGGTGTTAATCCATTAGATTCTTATGTAGTTGATGATGGATGGACAAATTATAGTTCGTTCTGGGATTTTGATAGAAGTGCAAATAAATTCCCTAATGAATTGTATAATTCAAGTTCCCAAGTAAATAAGATGGGGTCTAACTTTGGTTTATGGTTAGGTCCTCGTGGTGGATACGGTACAGAACGTCAAATCGCAAATTATATCGCAAATAACAATTTAGGATCTCGAAATGAAAGTTCTGGAAATGATATTAACATTTCTGATGGTCGTTATTTGGATAAATTAGTTAATGATATCTTTGTTGATTATCAAAATAAATTCGATATTAACTATTGGAAATTAGATGGTATGTTGTTAGAACCATCAACAAATTCGGCTAATGCCCATACAACAACAGACAAATTGTGTACAATTTCTGAAACATATGAACGTTGGACAGATATGTACGAAACAATGCGTGAAAATCGTCCGGATTTATGGATCAACATGACTTCATATACAAATCCAAGTCCATGGCATGTACAATGGGTAAATAGTGTATGGATGCAGAATACTGGAGATACTGGCTATTCCAATAAATTCAATAGTAGCCATGAAGAACAGATGTTGACGTTCCGTGATGGTGACTATTATGAATTCTTTACGAAAAATCAGTGGCAGTTACCAAATAAATATTTCTATAACCATGATCCAGTTTACGCAAAAACAGCTCATAATGTTCCAGGTGGTCCAGGAAAACAGATTGAATATACAACTGATGAATTACGTAATCACTTGTATATGTTAGGTACTCGTGGTACTGCATTCTGGGAATACTATTATTCACCATCTATGTTTGATGATGAAAAATGGCAAGTAAATGCGGAAGCTGCTAATTGGATTGAAGATAACTTTGATATTCTTCAAAAATCCAAAATGTTTGGTGGAGATCCAGAAAATGGTGATGTATATGGTTATTCTTGTTGGAAGGGAAGCCAGGGTATTGTTTCAATTCGTAACCCTAAAAATGTCGAACAAACTTATACTTTAACACTAGATGAAAAAGTTGGTGTTTCAAGTGAAGTAGCAAATGTTTATGGAAAAGTAGTTGTTGGTGACCAATCTCGTCAAACAAATGATGCTGTATCTCACAACACAGAATTGACTTATACATTAAAACCAAAAGAAGTATTGATTGTTCAATATGGTGCTAAAGATGGAACACCAGCAAAAGTAGAATCAATGCATGCTGAAAAGAACAAGGTAAGTGTTACATTTGATGAAAGAATTCAAACTCCAAAAGCAGGTAACTTTACTGTAGATGGAAATAAGGTTACTGATGTTAAATTGGATGCTGACTTACGTACTGCAGTACTTACTGTAGAAAAAGAGTTAGAAGATACTTCGGATGTTACAGTAAAAGTAAATGGAGTAAAAGATGTTGTAGGCAATGTATCAAAAGCAGATTTCACTGATGATTACTATGCAAAAGATTTGATTAATGGAATTGGAAAAACTACATTAGATGGAAAACCAATTGATAAAGGAAATAAATATGCATTAGACGGAACACGTGGATTCACTGTATCTGGTGAAATCAATACGACTCAAACAAATGCTGAAATTGCAAGACAAGATGGAGCATTTACTGTTGGTATTGATGGTGATGGATATTTAACATTCAACTTTAATGGAATGAGTGTTAATTCAAAACATACTGAAAAGACACGTCAAAATGATGGCTCAGTTACAGAATCTGTTGAAGGAATTATTGCAGATGGAAAGAAACATCAATTTGCGGCTGTTAAAGAAGAAAATGGTATGATCAAGCTTTATATGGATGGTGAACTTGTCAACTCAACATATGATGCTTCAAAAGTAAATCCTAATGTTTCGAAAGGAAACTTAGTATTTGGTGATGGCTTAACAGGAGATGTTGAATATGTTACATTACATGACAAAGGATTAGGTTTTGATGAAGTAGGTGAATTAAAACCAGAGGAAAATGTTGAACGTAATGTTGTTAGCTCTTCGACTAATAAAAAAGTTAAGATTTCAGCTTATGATGTAACTGAAGATAAAGCAGTGGCTGAAAAATCAGATCGTCCATTTAATTATTTGAATGATGGAAAGAAAGATACTAGTAATTATTTAGAGCTTAAGGATACATCTGATGGTCAAAGACATTCTAGATATGTTCAAGTCGATTTAGGTGAGGAATATGAAATAAATAAAATTCATTTAACTCGTTATTATGATGATGGAAGAACATATGGTCCAACAGTTATTGAGTTAAGTAAAGATGAAAATTTTAAAGAAAAAGATCAAGTATATAACTCTGATACAACTGGAACTGTTCATAACAGAGGTGAAGGTGCTGATCCGTTATACAGTGAAACATCAGCAGGTAAGACAATAGAATTTGAAAAGAAGACTGCTCGTTATATTCGTGTTTACGTAAATGGAAGATCGGATCGAGAAGGTACTTCTGATCATATCGTTGAGTTAGAAGCTTATGGTGTAAAAATAAATGCAGATTCTAATAAACCAATAAGTCCAGATCGTGAAATTAATTTAACTCATTTAAATGAATTGATTGAACAAGCTGAGAAAAAAGCAGAATTAAAAGAGTATATAACAACAGATAGTTGGGATATAATGCAAAATGCATTGGAAGGTGCAAAAACTGTTAAAAATAACCCGATTACTCAAAAAGCAGTAGACGAAGCTTGTAAATTGCTTGAAAATGGATTAAAAGGTTTAAAAGCAGATAAATCAAAACTAGAACAGAGACTTGAAGATGCTAAAGCATATGATGGAAAAGAAGAGTTCTATACAGCAGACAGTTGGAAATCATTCTCAGATGCTTTAAAATTAGCTAAATCTGAATCTACAGATGAAAAATCTACACCAGAGACAGTGAAAAAAGCATATGAAGATTTAGATAAAGTTATTACTGGATTAACATATAAGGAAGTTGATAAAACAAACTTAAATAAGTTGATTGAAAAAGCTAAAGCATATGATGGAAAACAAGAGTTCTATACAGAAGATAGTTGGAAATCATTCTCAGATGCGTTAGCTGTAGCTAAATCTGAATATAAATCTGAAAATTCTACACCAGAAACTGTAAAAGCTGCTCAAGAAAAATTAGATGCGGCTATTAAAGGATTAACGTATATGAATGTTGATAAAGCACAATTACAAACGTTAATTGAAACAGCTAGAGGCAAAGCAGAAGAAGATTATACAACAGAAAGTTGGAATGTCTTTGCAGAAGCATTAGCAAATGCAGAAGATGAATTAAATTCTGAAAACTCTACACCAGAAACTGTTAAGGATGCTCAAGAAAAATTAGATGCAGCTATTAAAGGATTAAAAGCTAAGAAAGTTGATAAATCTCAATTAGAAGCGTTGATCAAAGAAGCAGAAGGTAAAAAAGAAGCAGATTATACACCAGAAAGCTGGACAACATTTGCAACTGAATTACAAAAAGCGAAAGAAGTAAATAGCGATAAAAATGCTAAACAGAAAACTGTAGATCAAACATGTGAAAGCTTAAGAGCAGCTATCGATAGATTAGCAACTAAGACAGTTGATAAATCACAATTAGAAACTTTGATCAAAGAAGCAGAAGGTAAAACAGAAACTGATTATACAGCAAAGAGCTGGGCTAAATTAGTAACTGCATTAGAAGCTGCTAGATCTGAATTTAGAAATGAAAATGCAACACAGGAAAGTGTAAACAACGCATGTGGAAGCTTAAGAACAGCTATTGATGGATTAATAGCTAAAGCTGATAAGACACAATTAAAAGCATTGATTGATGAAGCTAATGGCAAAAACAAAGCTGAATATACTTCAGTAAGCTGGAAAGCTTTAGAAGCAGCATTGAAAAATGCTCAATCAGTATATGATACTGAAGATGCTACACAGAAATCAGTACAAGATGCATACAATAGCTTGAAAACAGCTGTTGATGGATTAACAGCTAAGGCTGATAAGACACAATTAAAAGCATTGATTGATGAAGCTAATGGTAAAAACAAAACTGAATATACTTCAGCAAGCTGGAAAGCTTTAGAAACAGCATTGAAAAATGCTCAATCAGTATATGATACTGAAGATGCTACACAAAAATCTGTGCAAGATGCATGTGATAACTTAAAAACAGCAATTGATGGATTAACAGCTAAGGCTGATAAGACAGAATTACAAAAATTGATTACAAAAGCTAAAGATAAGAAAGAAGCAGATTATACTGCCGATAGCTGGAAAGTCTTTGCAGAGGCATTAGCAAATGCTGAAAATGAATTAAAATCTGAAAAATCAACACCAGAAACTGTAAAAGCTGCACAAGATAAATTATCTGAAGCTATTAAAGGTCTAGCACCTAAAAAACAGGTTGATAAATCAAAATTAGAGGCATTGATTGCAGAAGCTACAGGTAAAGTAGAATCACAATATACACCAGAAAGCTGGACAGCATTTACAACAGCATTAGGAGAAGCTAATGAAGTAAATGGTAATAAAGATGCAACACAGGAAGTTGTAGATCAAGCGTGTGAAAGCTTAAAAACAGCTATGACTGGATTAACAGCTAAGGCTGATAAGACACAATTACAAGCATTGATTGATGAAGCTGGTAATAAAAACAAAGATGAATATACAGAAGAAAGTTGGGCTTCTTTCGAAACAGCATTAAATGAAGCTAAGTCTGTATTTGCAAATGAAAATGCTTCTCAAGATGTTGTAGATAAAGTTTGTGAAAGCTTAAGTAAAGCTATTGAAGAATTAAAATTCAATAAATCACAATTAAAAGTAGTGATTGATCAGGTTGAAAATAAAAATTCAGAGGATTATACAGAAGAAAGTTGGGAAGCATTCGCAAATGCATTAGCAGAAGCTAGATCTGTATTTGAAGATGAGAATGCTACACCAGAATCTGTAGATCAAGCATACAGAAAACTAAATGAAGCTATTAATGGATTGACAGTTAAGGTTAATAAACCAGAACTAAAAGAATTAATCGATAAAGTTCAGGATAAAAAATCAGAGGATTATACAGATGCAAGCTGGGATGCTTTTGAAACTGCATTAGAAGAAGCTAAAGCTGTATTTGAAAATGAAGCTGCTACATCAGAACAAATTAGTCAAGCATATAGAAAATTAGATGAAGCTATTAAAGGATTAGCAGTTAAGGCTGATAAATCAGAATTAACTACAGTAATTGCTTCTAGCGTGACTTTAAATGAGTCTGATTACACACCAGAATCTTGGAAGCAATTTAAAGAAGCTTTAGACTATGCGGATGAAGTCAGTGCAAATCCAAATGTTTCACAAGAAGAAGTGGATGAAGCAAAAGATAAATTAGAAAAAGCAGTTAAAAACTTGGTTAAGGCTACTGGTTCAGAACAAAAACCAACTGAAAAACCAGATACAAAACCGGATACAAAACCGGATACAAAACCGGAACAAAAGCCAACGGATAAGCCAGGCACAAAACCGGAACAAAAACCAACAGATAAACCAGTGCAGAAGCCAACAGAAAAACCTAGCAAAAACAATGGTACAAACACAGGAACTAGTACACATGTAGGTTTCTTTGCAACTACTGCTCTTGCATCAGCTACAGCTGTACTTGGATTATTTGGATATAAACGTCGCAATAAGAAAAAATAATGCGTAATAAATTTGGATGGTTTAAATAGATTGATTCTCTTAGAATGAATCATATTCCAAAATGGTTTATAGCTCATTATGACTCGGATGACATATAGTTGTCCGAGTCTTTTTTGGTACTCCGCAATTAGATAGGGTCGACTAAAAGTTGTCTTCAAGAATCGTAGGGTTGAAAACCCTATGAGTGTTTAAAGGATTATTAACTAGGGAGCAGAGATGTTAAAATCTCTGCTCTTCTTAGTATGCCGAGCATGGCATATATCTAGACAGTGAAAGTCTGTTGTGGGTACCCTATTTCTTTCACAACGTCTTGGTTTTACGTTTACCTTTTGGACCTTGATTTGTTAAGTAATCTTATCCACCATTTAGCCTCATCAAGTTTCTCTGCGTATGCTCCAAAGAATTGCTACACCACTTCCTCCACCCATGACATCACTATCAACGGCTTGTGGTTCACTACACTTGGCGGTAACTACTCGTGGTTAGTTTATCTCCAACTGGACTCGTGCCATGCCCGGCACACAAGAAAAGAGCTGACAGAAAGGGTTGAATGTCAGCTCATGGAATAGGATTGTTGGATGATTTTGATTTACAAGATTTATGGCTCATCCAACAAAACCTAGTATAACAGTGTGTTATGCGTTTTTTCAACAACAATTTCAGCTTCTTGCTTAGTCTTAAATAACTTGGTTACTCTAACTCTAGTTCCTGCTGGAGTTTCATTGTCATTGAATTTAATCGTACAAAAGCCTCCACCAGTACGAATCACAGTAGCTTCTCGGACATGATATCCATTCGATATGAAGAAGACAATGTCGTTAACATTATATTTATTCATATACATCCACCTTATCCCTAATGTAATTCAATCGTATCCTCAACTCTCCAATTTTTCAACCTCAAATTGTGGTCTGATACTTTTAACAATGAGTGATTTTCAACCACACACATAAAACAAAGAAAGCAAGCAACTAACACAAATTTCTATTTCTTGTGCCAATGCTTGCTAAGCTTTATTCATATTTTTCAACCACAAAATGCGGATACCCAAAAAAATAGAGGAAGCAGTGCTTCCTCTATTTAGCTTTATCGTCTCCCAATTCAACGTCTTCGGCCGGGAATCGCCAAGCTTTATCGTTTCTCGCTTCAACGTCTTCGGTGGAGAATCACCATTGCAGAGAATACTTCCTCTTTCCACATATATAATATCATGTTTCAGTAAGAATACAACATTAACAGCAATGCCAATCGAGTGTGCAATTATCGAACGATATTCAGTGCTTTACAACCTCATGTTTGAAACTGAATATGTACAGAAAGATGTAGATGACGATGTTATCGTAAGTGATAGAGAAGACGAATATACTGACTTTCTCATAGGGAAGAAGTTCTCAGCAAACTTTGACCTTGACGAAGAATATCAAAATTATCTGAATCATAAAGTTTCTTAAGAGTAAAAAAAAGGACCAGCTTTAACTGGCTCTATCGGATGATTTGTTAGGATTGATGCATTGGTGTAATCACCCGACAAGGATAATATACCATACATCATCTCTGCAAAGCTAAACAATCTGATATAATAGAAAATAACGAGAATGAGCGGAATGTTTAATAATCACTTGGATTCTTGTCATACCCTTTGTTTAATCATTCATTTAACACTGTTCAACACCCTGTGAAAAGACTGTACAAATTCACCGACAGAAACAGAGAGAAAAGGGATGAGGAATTAAACAAAAAGAGAATGAGTGATTATATATAGGTCTGAATAGTTACCTGCAAGTACAAAGCCTGTGAATGTAGCTAAACCAAACAGAATAATAAGTGCAATGTTTGTGCCTTTAGAGTTGTTCTTTCTAGATACAATCGATACAATTCCTCCACAAAGCATGCATATACTAACAACAAGTCCTGCACTGCCACTGGATTGTCCACTTTCTTCTAGTGCGTTGGCAAGGCCTGCCATCATACTTTGGAATACGACAAATACACTTAATACAGTGGAAATGATTCCACTGACTAATTTCCATGTTTTCATAATGATAAAATCCCCTTTCTTAAGTATATATATAACTTAGAAATGGGGATAATTGGTATGCTTGTGGCATACATTAATGGTGTGTGATATTTAAGATGTGATTTAAAAGTCGTGGGACTAAGAAAGAAATGTAGATTACGGATCCTATTGATAAAATACCTAACATAAATAATCGCCTCTTTCTTACACCTTTATTGTAGAATTTTCAATGTTTAAATGGTGTTAAAGAATGAGGCGACATATTAAGATTTCATTAAAAGCGAAGGAATTTTTGTAGGTCTGAATTTTGTGCAAGAATCAGAATGTTTTCCGATTCTTCAAAAGTGTGTTCCGCACTAGGTAGTGGGTCAAGAATTCCATTGATTTTAGTGGCTAAAATATTGATGTGGTACTTTCTTCGAATATCAAGTTCTAACATACTTTTTCCTATCCATGAATTTGGCACAGAAATTTCATAAATTGAGTAGTCTGGAGTAAGTTGTACATAGTCAAAGATATTTTCACTTGAGAAACGTACGGCTGCCCAATTACCAATTTGTTTTTCAGGATATACGACTTCATCGGCTCCATTACGCAATAAGAATTTAGCGTGCACATCACGTACGGCTCTTGCGACAACAAGTTTAGCGCCATAATCTTTTAATAAGGCGGTTGTTTCTAGTGAGCTTTGAAAGTCATCTCCAATGGCTACAACGCAAAGGTCAAAATTGGATACGCCTAGTGAGTCAACAAAACTTTCGTCGGTGGAATCTCCAATTTGTGCATTTGTGACATAAGATAATACTTTGTTGATTTTAGCTTCACTTTTATCAATAGCTAAAACGTCATGTCCTAAATCATATAGTTTTTGTGCCATGTGACGTCCAAAACGTCCCATTCCAATAATTAATACTGATTTCATATTTTCTCCTTTATCCAATTGTGATATTTTCTTGTGGTAAATTTGCGTTTGCGACAACTTGATGT
>ENA-OPCL01000482-OPCL01000482.1-human-gut-metagenome-genome-assembly--contig:-NODE-482-length-33953-cov-8.505989_pt1 | contig 33953 bp, 30 predicted proteins | sample MGYA00241251_ERZ501482 | MGnify/ENA primary metagenome ERZ501482 (study PRJEB25962, sample SAMEA2042581) | human gut metagenome | biome: human gut; feature: human-associated habitat; material: faeces... | reverse complement strand
GCGTGGCAAGCCGTTTTAATACCAAGTTGGACGTGCTGCCCTCTATTTGGGACGGTAAAATGGGCAAGGCTACCGGACGTACTTCGGAAGCCAGCCGTATAAACCGTATGCTGGATGATATAAACGCATCTTTGAACACCATTTACCATGAAATGCAGCGGCGTGACAACTACGTGACCGCCGAGAAAGTGAAGAACGAGTTCTTGGGGCATAGCGAGAGCCACGAAACCATCCTTACCCTGTTCCAAAAGCACAATGACGATGTGAAGCAGCTTGTGGGCATATCAAAGACAATAGCGACCTACCGCAAGTACGAAGTCACCCGCCGCCATCTTGCCGAGTTCATTCAAAGCAAGTACAACGTATCGGACATATCCATAAAGGAGATAACGCCGATGTTCATTACCGATTTTGAGTTGTACCTACGTATAGCCTGCAAGTGCGGTTATAACACCACCGCCAAGTTCATGCAGTTCTTCAAGCGCATCATCATCATAGCCCGTAACAACGGCATATTGGTAAACGACCCGTTCGCCAGTTATAAAATCCGGCTGGAGAAAGTGGATAGGGGCTACTTGACGGAGGACGAGATAAAAATCATCCTCAAAAAGAGAATGGTTTCCGAACGGCTGGAACACGTCAGGGACTTGTTCATCTTTGCCTGTTTCACCGGACTTGCCTACATAGATGTAGCCGGGCTTACGCAAGACAATATCCGTAAATCCTTTGACGGCAACCTTTGGATAATGACAAAGCGGCAAAAGACCAATACGGACGTGAATGTTCCCTTGCTGGATATTCCCAAGATGATTTTGAAGAAGTACAAGGGCAAATTACCGAACGGCAAGATACTTCCCATAATCAGCAATCAGAAGCTAAACGCCTACTTGAAAGAGATTGCCGATGTATGCGGAATTAAAAAGAACCTGACATTTCACCTCGCCCGGCATAAATAGGAGTACAACTTATTTATACAATTAAACTCTTTATTTACAAGCATTTATATGTCAAACAAAAATATAAACCTACAAATTAGTAACATAATAAGAGATAATTTTATACTATCATTGTTGGTTTTATAGCATCTTTCAATTACGTAAAAGTTTTAGTTCTCTATAACAATCTTTGCTTTCCAAAAGAAAAATGAGAATCTTTTTTGTTCTTCAAAGGCAATAAAATATGAACTATAAAATAGGTTTAATAACGTCTGACATATATTATATCAGAACCAGACTAAACCTAATTTTTATATTTATTTTTGGAGAGCAATAATCTTACGATTCTGAACGTCATATTTTAGTTATGTCAAGTTTGATGAGAGGTTTATTAAAGTCTTGTATATATATTACAAGAACCAAAGTAAACCTGTGTTTTACTTTTTCTATCGTGAGTACATAATACATTTTGGGTAGTCTCCAGAAACTCTATTGATTTCAATAAATAAAGAACCAATACCAATCGCTAAGAAGTAAAAGTGAATTGGTGGTACTTTTAGCTCTATTTCATTTTTCGGCATGTGAAACCCACCAGATATTTAGTGAAGAAGGATACCGTACAGTTTTTGCAAGACATACAACACCTACTACTTTTGCCCCATATTTATTTAACTCTGCCGTATGTTCCTTAATACTGTTTCCTGTAGTAATCACATCGTCGACCAATAAAACATCTTTTCCTATAATATTGGAATTTAACACTATATTGGAATCAGACAAAACCTTGTCCCTTTCCCTGCTTTTATGTCTGCACTCCCGTTCTTCCAGATAAATATGGCTGTATAACATAGGGTGCAGTCCATCTATATAAGACAGGGCTTTACTCAATCGGGAAAAGCGGTTAAAATATTTTTGCTGACTGCTGCATGGCATAAACATTACTGTAACATCCTTTTTTAATTCCAGTTTGGAAATGGCATCTTTGAAGAATCCACTGCAAGGGTCTTTCCCATCCTTAAAATCATAAACTCTTTGCACAAACTTCCTCTGTTCGGAACTAATAAAATTCCAGTCTCGTTTTGGTATGTAATAGTCCACGAATACCAGTGGTACCTTACTTCCATCAGGCAGTTTTACGTTGAATGGCATCATTGGATTCTCAGCCATAAAATCACTCAAAGCTGAATATACATAAAACTTCTCCGCTTTTCTGTTTCCTGCACGTAAGGCATTACAATATCCCCATTTTCGTTCTGCGCCTGTATGCGCGCGTTGTCCTATTATAAAAAAAGCCAATGCAGACTTTTCTTTCCATTTTTTAATCCTATTCATCATAAGACAAAAAACTACAATAACGGCCACACAAATGACATATATGATCCTACCTTCCATCTTTATTCTTATATCCTGTTCTTACCATTTCTTTTTTGGCAAGCAAAAATACTTAAAATCATCGGTTTATATAATTTTTTCCATTGGTTTCATACACGGATATTTCCTTTTCAGCAAATAATCCTGTAAAGAAATACCAGATAAAACGTCTGTCGCCAACAATGACAGGCTCAATTCTCCACAAGGATACTGTTTGACAGTCTGTTAATGTAAGATTACGGTCTTTACTTATGGTTATTCATGGATTTCCTGTTACATGCCTTACAATCTTGCCAGTTATATCTTATTTCCATTCCGCTTATAAACCGTATGTCATTTTCAATGACAAATCACTTGATCTCTATTTTTTATGCTTTACCCCTATATAAACGTTTTTCTATCCTTGTCCATAAGTCTGTCGTTTTCCCTTTTTCATGTCAGCACTGTGATAAGGTTTCTTTCCGTCTTTCACGGCTGTCCTTCTGCGTGAATCGCAGGAACTCACAGGCAAATGTATTTCATAATATTGCATATCACCGATTTGTGGGATTTTTCTTGCTGACTCTTCAGCAGTTTTTTAACGAAGTCACAATATTTTTCCATGATGCAAAGATATAATGCGGTGATGCCATAGCATCTACGGGGCACTTCGTTCTGACCAATGGATGCCCCTGAAATCTTCCGACATTTTTCTGCTTCGCGGAAAAACGTTGCGTATTTCAGCCCCATCCCTTGGTGCTGCCCTATACCGCAATATCATGTAGCATCGTAAAAATTAATTGTTTAACTTCAAAAAAACAGCATTATGAAGAAAGTAGAAAATTCATTCACAGTAACCGGTTTCGTAAGCAAAGATGCGGAAATCCGTCAATTCACCAGTGCAAGTGTAGCACGTTTTCCTCTGGCAGTAGGCCGCAGTAACGGAAAAGAGGGAAAAGAAGCCGTCCGAGTATCGGCTTTCATGAATATGGAAGCATGGCGTAAGAATGAAAGCACATCTTTTGAGCTATTGAAAAAAGGTACGATGCTAACCGTTGAAGGCTTTTTCAGGCCGGAAGAGTGGACTGACCGGGATGGTGTCAAGCACAACCGTATCATGATGGTTGCCAATAAGTTCTATGCACCGGTTGAAAAGGAAGAGGAGAAGAAGGTAGAAAAGACAGGAGTGAAGAGAAAGGTGAAAAAGACAAAAGATGCCTGACAGACCACCTGCAAGACAAAGCGGCTTCGGCCGCTTTTTTTCTGAAATGCCGGTGTGTTACCTTTTTTAAACTCCCCGTTTTAATACTCCAATTATATAATATCCAACTGTTTTATATTGCATTTCTTTTTGGCTGGCAGGTTCACCCCATTACTTTCTGTCGGCGAATTTAGAACGAAGCCCGGAAACACCAAGCCGCGCTGCGCTCATGCCGGGGAATCTACGGCTTGAGCTGAATATTCCCTGCCATGGACTTGGCTTATTCCTGTCTGCTTCATTCTTTCTTGCCTCAAAAGAATGATGTGCGAACCGATAAGCCGATAAAGACAGCAGGGAAGCAGTCAACTTTATAAACCATTATTCATTCAAAAACAAAAATATGGCATACAACAGTGTATATTTCGGCATGGGAGTCAGAGCAAGGTCTCCATGATGCAGGGACAAAAAGTCTCATTGTCCATGTAGACTGTTGAACGAAACTTGAGGTTTATCTTGATAACACATACTATTTATAAATATTTAAACATATCAAAATGGAAAAGAACATTGAAAAAGTCCCGACATGGGCACTCTGTTATCTGGTTTATGGTGACAGCACCGGTTTGACAGACGAGGAGATTTGCATGATAGACAAACTATGCCAAAAGCAGCGCATTGAGCTTGTATACCCGATTACGGAGTGCGTTGAGGGTGGTACGCAACCTTATTTCACGCCCGAGCCGTTCTTCGGTCAGCCTACAGAAGTGGAGGATTGTGTGGTTGTGTACAATATATGATAATTAGGACTTATTTTTGACAGTCTCCCCTGTCGTAACAGCAAAATGCTAATGGAAGAAATCAGACAAAATCAAAAAACGGTACTATCAAGTACAGACGGTTTTTCTATTCCGATGTTTTATAACAATTTACAAGGAATCAACATGGACAAGAATGAATATCTGCTTTATCTGCGATACGTTGCCTATGGAAGTATGGGGTTTCATCCCGGCATCATATCGTATCATAAGGATGGAGTATTGCAAAAGGAGTGTGTCCTTCCGGCAATATAGGCTATAGCCGCTCACAGGAAGGAGTATAAGGAATCCTCATACTCCTTCTTTATATAATACCGATGGCTTTTTCCCTATAACAGGCCTCCCTTTTATAGAGTTTCACTACCTCTTTTATACTTACCCTTTCTAAGTTTCATCCTTTTCCAGTTATAAAGGATTCATCCTCTGTGCCTGTCCGACCTGCTCCAGTGGAAGTCATTTTTCCGCAAAGGTAATCCGGCGGCTCCAATCCTTGCAAGGCCGGCCTCCGGCCGCGAGTGATCGAGAAAAATCTTCCTCTCACAAGTTCGAGCGTATTTTCCCCGTCAGCCTTGCCCGGTTGTCTCCGCCACCTTTGTGAAGCAGAAAAATAATTTCCGCCGCAGGTCGTAAGAAGGCCCAAAGGCAGGGAAAAATAAAAGGTTAAATATATGAGTTACAACAAACAAAAATCATTTATGGCTAATGTGGAAGCCATAGAAACAGCGATGAAAATTAAAGTGGCGGACAGAAAGGCCACAGAGAGCGAAAAAGAAGTGATGTCCCGGTATTCAGGCTTTGGGGGTATCAAAGATGTTTTGAATCTTGGCACGGACAAACCTTTTCCTGAAGAAATGGCAGAGCCGGTCTGTAGGTTGCAGAAAGCGGTGTCTGAATATCCGCATTTCACGGAGGCAATGCAAAAATCAGCTATCGAAAGCCTCAAAAACTCCGTGTTAACAGCTTTTTATACTCCTAAGTTTCTTATTGAAACAGTGGCAAACCAAGTACACGCAACATTCAAGGCTGGTAATTTACAAATGCGCTCATTCTTAGAGCCAAGCGCAGGAATAGGCGGTTTTTTACCTGTAGCCATGCCGGACACTTGCAGTTATGCTTTTGAAAAAGACGGCCTTACAGGACTTGTTCTGTCAGCTCTCAATGATAACGTTATCACGACTATTTCAGGATTTGAGACCATTGCCGAACATGGTTTGGAACACACAAACTTCGATGTGATTGCTTCAAACATTCCTTTTGGTAATTTCCGTGTATTCGATGCTGAACTGTGGAAAAAAGGCGGCATATACGAGCAAGCGACCAAAACTATACATAACTACTTCTGCATCAAGACTATGGAACTTCTAAATGAGGGTGGAATTTTAATTCTGATAACTTCAAGAGGTGTCGCAGACACACCGGGTAACAAGTTTGTACGTGACTACCTTGTGCGTTATGCCAACCTTATAACGGCATTACGTTTGCCTGATACGCTTTTTATGCAGTCAAGCGGTATTGAGGTGGGTAGCGATTTGCTGATTTTTCAAAAAAACACACGCAAGACCACCCTTTCCCAACGTGAAAAAGCGTTTTTGCAGGTTACAAAGGAAATGGTGGATATGTCAGGGACAACAACTGAATTTTCCAACAAACTTTTCACCATGCCTAAAACCACGCTCGCCACGAACAGCCGCATTGCAACAAATCATTTTGGCAAGTACACACGCAAATACCAATGGCAAGGGAGTGAGGCTTCAATGGAGCAGTATCTTGCCGCACTTCTTAGATATGATTTCGACCGTTACTTCCGTAAAAATCTTTTTGACGCTTCCATAAAAAATGACACTCCTGTACAGATGTCGCTTTTTGATACACTTTGCGGAAATACAGAACAGGTAAAGAACCGGGGCAGACGTGCATATACAGGAGAGCAGGAAAAATGGATGAAAGACGGCGCACTGGTTGTGTTTGAGGGACAGATAGGCACGCTTAAATACCGCAAGTCAAGTCATTATTCCGTTGTGGCTGTTGATTTTATACCTGTGGATGAAAGTATGGTGAACATGGAAAGGGCAAATGATTATTTCCCTATCCGTAAGACATATTTTGAATTATCCGGCAGAGAAAGGGAAGAACAGCAAGAACATGCACCACTAAGAGAACGGTTAAACAAGCAATATGATACTTTTACCGCTAAATGGGGGCTGTTTCACGACAACGATAACAAAGAGTTTATCATGCTTGATAGTCTTGGTGTTGAAGTGTTTACTTTAGAAATGCAGGTCGGCAAAGACATTTTTAAGGCTGACATCATGCGTGAGCCTGTTGCATTCAAAAAGACAGACAAGAATGTAAAACTGACTGTAGAAGAGGCATTGGCAAGCAGCCTGAATTTATACTATAAGGTCGATTTGTCCTATATCGAAAAAGCTACCGGTGCGGATAGCGAAGAAATCATAGAATCACTTACAGGGAAGATTTTTTATAACCCTATTGTGCGAGAATGGGAACACAAAGATAAATTCCTTGCAGGAAACGTAATAGCCAAAAGTAAAGAAATCCGGTCTGCCATGCAAAAAATCAGTAGCGTGGAAAAAGAATGGGCGGAATGTTCCGTTAAAGCATTGGAAGAAGCCGTCCCCGAGCCTATACCATACGAGGAGTTGGATATTAACATGGGCGAGCGTTGGATTGACCCACAACTCTATGCCGATTTTGCGACTGAACTTTTTAATGTCGAGGCGAGCGTGATGTATTTTGACGTAAACGATACTTATCTGATACGTCTGCAAGGATATTCGCCAGTGGCTTATCATACCTACTATGTGCGTAATTTCAACGGTGAGGATTTATTTGTTCATGCCTTACAGGACACAGTGCCGGAAATAACCAAAGAAATTTATCGTAATGGCGAAAAGGTGCGTGTGCCTGACGAGGACGCCATACAAGAGGCGGCAACCAAGATACAGGAAATTCGCAGCAAGTTCAATACATGGCTTGACAATCAGCCCATAGAGGTACGCGATGAACTTGTAAGAGTGTACAATGAGCGTTTTAATTGTTACGTGAGGCCGCACTATGACGGCTCGGCACAGACTTTTCCCGGCCTGTCTTTTGAGCAATTCCCCTATAATGACTTGTATCCCTCACAGAAAGACGCTGTTTGGATGATTAAGCAAAACGGTGGCGGCATCTGTTGGCATGAAGTCGGCACGGGCAAGACGATGATTATGTGCGTGGCGGCCTACGAAATGAAACGTTTGGGGTTGGTACGGAAACCGGTAATATTGGCCTTGAAAGCAAATGTTCATGAGATAGCCGACACGTTCAGAAAGGCTTACCCGGGCGCAAAGATTCTTTATCCGGGCAAAGAGGACTTTACCACATCCAACCGTAAAGAGGTATTCTCCAAGATAAAAAACAATGATTGGGACTGTATAATTCTGACACATGACCAGTTTGGCAAGATTCCGCAATCCGAAGAAACGATGATTGAAATTTTTGAGGAAGAGCTGCAGGATGTGGAGCGATGTCTTGAAGTTTTGGAACAGAGCACTATGCGTTACCGCAGCCTGAAAATGCAGAAAGGACTTGAGGCAAGAGAGGAAAACTTAAAAGCCAAACTTACGGAACTGCGCTACAAAATGGAGCAAAGGAAAGACGACACGCTGGATTTTCATTCAATGGGGATAGACCATATTTTCCTTGACGAATGCCACATGATGAAAAATTTGATGTTTCAGACACGCCATAACCGTGTGGCAGGTATCGGTAACACCAAAGGCTCGCAGAGAGCCATGAATATGCTGTTTGCTATCCGCGACATCCAGCACCGTACAGGCAGAGACTTAGGAGCCACATTCCTTTCCGGGACGGTAGTAGTAAACGCTCTGACCGAGCTTTATGTGATGTTCAAATACTTAAGGCCCAACGAACTTAAGAGGCAAAGCATTAGTTGTTTCGATGCGTGGGCGGCCATATTCACACAAAAGACCGCAGACTATGAACTGAACGTGACAGGTGCAATAAAGCGTAAAGAACGCTTCCGCACCTATCTCAAAGTTCCGGAGCTTGCCATGTTCCTGCGTGAGATTACCGATTACCGCACCGCAGACATGATAAACCTTGATGTACCGGAGAAAAACGTGCGCTTCCTTTCTCATGCGCCTACTATCCAACAGGAGGAAATGATAGGTCGTTTGGTGTCTTTTGCACATAGCGGCCAATGGGAGGACTTGGGACTTGACACACTGCAACCTGACAACCTCGACAAGGCAAAAATGCTGGTCGCTACCAATGTAGCCCGGAAAATGGCTCTTGACATGCGCCTTTTGGGTGACAAATTCAGTGACGATGCAAATAATAAGGCTTCCATTTGTGCAAAGACCATCTATGATTATTATATACGTTCCATGTCAAATCGCGGCACACAATTCGTTTTCTCCGATTTGAGTACATATAAACCGATTGAATGGAATATATACAGCGACATTAAAGACAAGTTGGTACAGCTTGGCATCCCGGCTGATGAAATACAGTTTATTCAATGCGCCAAAACCGAGAGAGCGCGAAAGAAACTGTTTGAGAATATGAACAGTGGCAAAGTACGTGTGCTGTTTGGCTCTACAACCATGTTGGGCACTGGGGTTAATGCCCAAAAACGTGCAGTTGCGGTGCATCATTTGGAGATTCCATGGCGGCCGGCTGATATGGAGCAGCGTAATGGCAGGGCTGTCCGCAAAGGCAACACTGTTAAATTATGGGGCGGTAATATTGTGGATGTGGTTATCTATGGCACGGAAAAGACACTTGATGCCTATAAATTCAATTTATTGAAAAATAAGCAGATGTTTATCAACCAAATCAATAACGGAACTATTGCAGTAAGAAGAATCAACGAGGACAGCATGGACGAGGACAACGGTATGAATTTTGCAGAATTTGTTGCTATTCTTTCCGGTAATACCAATCTTTTAAGCAAGGCAAAACTTGATAATAAAATAATGCAACTGGAAAAAGAACAGGGCATTTTCAAGAAAGACCGCAGCAAGGCCGAAAGAAAAATCGCCACCAACCAGCAAGAAATAGAAAAAGCAGAGAACGCCATAGCACGTATGACACAGGATTTGGAATACATATCTTCATACAAGAAAGAAAAAAGAACCGTTCTTCTTAGCCTGTCAAAACAGGCTACCGCAGAAGAAACAGGGCGTGAACTGCATAATATTTCCAAGAGATACAGAAATCAAGCATTCGACACTATAGGTAGTTATATGGGTATGAATATTTTGGTGCATAGTGAATACAGTATTGACGGGACCTTTGACCGAAATACATTTTTTGTCGAGGGAATAAGCGGATTAAAATACAGGTACGGCCTATCCGGAGCTTTACCGTTGGGATTTGCAGAATCAGCACAATACCCACAGAATACCCTTAAAAAACTGCCTGACTTCATCGAGGGGCAACGTAAGCAAGTGGCAAAACTTGAAAATGAGATACCAATCCTACAAAATATTGTCAACTCTCAATGGGGTAAGGCAGACGAACTGGCGAAACTCAAACAAGAATGCAAGGAGCTTCAGCAGAAGATTGACGAAGATTTGAAAAAAGCGGAATCAGAAATAGCCCCTTTGACTGTGCCTGAGACACCCGATAAGGCTGCTTAATTATCTATATATTTAACCTTTTCCCTCTGTTTGGTTGAGATAACCGGACAGAGGGATTCATAAAATCACCTGTTTCCTCTTATATTTTGTCAATAGCTGTAATATAAAAAACCAGCCCCAAGGGGCTGGCCGACTGTAGATTAGTCTAAGGATCTTACATTCATAAGTTCATCTTTCTCCTTTATCCACTCATTAATATCGTATAAGTGCTCACAGCAATGGATAATAGTGTCTTTGGAAGGATTATCTAAATATTCGATAGCCTAATGTGCCAAGCACATTCCAACGGACAAACACACACATAGGCTACATTTGCCAATGAGATGTCTTATCCTCTTAATAAGACATCCCTAATTTTTTCTTTTTAAATTCATTTATTTTATAATATTAAAAATTAGAAAATATCTACACGGCGATTACCTACTCTCCCTTTTATAAAGTACCATCGGCGTTGACATTCTTAACTTCTCTGTTCGGAATGGGAAGAGGTGTTCCAATGTCACTATAATCACCAATCTACAATGCAAAGGTACTCAAAAATCCTCTTTTACATTAACAAAAACACCAGTATTTGCATTTTTATCATATACCTTTTTATAGAATGTGATCCGGCTTCCCCACCCATGTCAGTGGAATGTCTGTGCCGCAGCCATCCGTTACTTAAAGTACGGGTATGCAAATACAGGACAAACGGAAGCCTGATTCGTGTCATTTCATGCCATGAACCATCCCTCCTGATGTTTATCCAATATTTCAGCATCCTTTTCCGTACTTTTTCGTTTCCGGCAGACTGCGTCAGGGGCAAACGGCGACACATCCTGTCCGTAAAGAACAGGAAGAGTCCCCTCCATGTTGCCCCGGCAGACCATTGTCAAACCCACCCAAGCCATACATTTATACCAGCTATTCCTCTTCTATTTTTCAATTTAACCTATTATACCGTTTGAAGGTGTCTATCGTCATGCCATTCGGTTTTACCAGATGCAAAATTCGGCCATCGCGCTTGATCCGACAACTTTTTTCGCAAATTCTTCCTCCCCTCCGGGGAGAGTAATTGGCAAAAAAAGCTGCCGTATGAAGCTGTCCCGATGGTCGTAGAAGGCATCAGTAAATCCCGAGACGGCAATGAGAAGAGCCGAATAGAGGGAAAACAAAATTGTTTCACCTAAAAATAAACACTGATTATGAATGACTGTCAAAACATTGAGCAAAGCAAGGAATACCAACTTGCCAAAGTTGTGGAAATGGAACTGAACAGCTTTAGTTTCAATCCAAAGAAATTTGCGGCATCCATACCAAGGATGCACCCGACAAACCAACAGACGTTATACCGGCTTATCCGTGAATGCCTGCGTGTCATGGCGGACGAAAGCAGACATTATGATGACCGGAACAGGGCTTCCCATAATGAAGCAAAAAACATCATGGACTATTTGAGGGACAAAGAGCATTTTATCCCCATGCGCTAACTTCCTAATCCCCATGGTAAAGAAATACAGATTACAGGCTTTTATCAAATAGACGGGGAAGCAGCATTTGAACAAATAATCATTAAACCAAATTATATGCTATTTGATTACAACAAACAGGAAAAGATTTCCATGACACTTATTTTGGAGAATGGAAAAATAATCGACGGAGAGTTTATAGACTTAAGAATATCCGTAGAATCATTACCCGAAGGCAAGGAATGGTATCACATACGGCATAGCGATGACGATGATACAGAACCCGGGACTTTGAAAAATGGCTGTGTAGCCGTTAATTTCTTAGGTACATTCATTTGCGACCCCATACCGTCAATGAAGTGCGGTGATGAGGTTGAGATACAAATGTGGGATTTTAATTGAACCATAAACAGGAGAGGTGGTACTCGCCACTTCCCCATAAAATGAATAGATATGAATATTAAAAATTTTGCAACATTTGGCTTGTTTTCCGAGGGGAAAATGATAGAAATCGGCAGTATCCGCTGTTTGGAGAATGAAGCCATCAGAAAGATAATGAACGAACAAGCGGATGTCCTCAGAATATCCGTTTTCAGTATTGAAAATAATACCATTATAGAAAAAACGCCTGTCCTGTCATACAGGAAATTTAAAAACAATATCATCATTGCTAATTTATTGCTGGAGGAAACAGAAGAATGAGACGCTACACGTTGATTGAAATAAAAGACACTGTGGATGAAATCATGGAATGTGACTGCATGATTGACCGTACCGAATTTGATACAATACGATGCAACTTGGGTGGTGGTACGTTATGGATTTGCGACCTTGTAAAATTACAGAGCCTTTTTGATATAAAGGCCATAATATCCGAAGGAGATAACATTGCCATACTTATCAGGAACTTTTAAGCTGTTTCTTACTTTCCGGAAATTCTTTACTCCCCTGACCCCAGACAGGTCAGGGGGATTTTCAAATATTCTCCCTTTTTTAATGCCCCATTATACCAACCCCATTTTAGGCAATATATCCATTTTTAAACCGGCTTTTCCATCCCGGACAAAAGGAATATCTGTTCCAGCGCAAGTCTTCCTTCAGTCAGACATACGCTGGAATGTGACGGACGGCGGCATATTCCGACAAGCAATATACGGATGAACCGGCACGCCGGATACATCAGCATACCGCTTGTCGGAATAAGCCATCTTATCTGTCCGCCACGGCAGATCTTTTCCGATCCACCCAAACCGATACAGACACTTCTATGGTAAATTCCCCTTCTATTTATAATCATTTCCATTTTGCAGACTGGCTATGCACAAATCCCATTTATATCATTCCACCATTTTTATATACCTGCTTTCCCTTTTTATTCTTTTTCATTTTTCGCAGGTTCTTTCCCGCCACAACCGGTTTGGTTTTATTATATGCAAATTTCGGCTATCGCGCTTGATACAGCGATTTAAAATGTATTTCTTGTAAATTCTTCCTCCTGCGGAGAGTAATTGACAAGAAAAACCGCTGTATGAAGCTGTCCCGATAGCCGTGTGGGGCATATATAAATCCCAAAAGCGGTTTCGGCAAAAAGAAGCCGACGAAAGGGAAAATAAAATTTTAACAAAACATATAATCAATTTAAAAACAAAAGAATTATGAAAGCAGCAGTTAATCAAACATCGGAGAAGAACATCACAATGGTAGCGTTGACAAGCATTCAGGCAAGCAGTTACAACCCACGCAAGTATTTTGACGAGGAAAGCCTTAAAGAACTTGCAGGAAGTATTCGTCAGCAAGGAGTTCTGCAGCCCATTACCGTGCGTCCAGCCACCGGTGAAACAGACCGTTACGAGATTGTGTTTGGAGAACGCAGATACCGTGCGTCAGTCATGGCAGAGACAGGCACTATCCCAGCCATTATTTCAAATTATTCAGACGAGGAAGCCGAGGAAATGGCCATTACGGAAAACTTGCAGCGCAAGGACGTTACACCCATGGAGGAAGCCAACGCATACCAAAAACTGATAGAAAGCGGACGTCACACAGTTTCCACATTGACAACCCTTTTCGGTAAAAGTGAAAGCTATATCCGTACACGCCTGAAGTTTACGTCTTTGATTCCCGAACTTGCCACACTCTTAGAAAATGACGAGCTTACAATGAGCGTGGCAAGTGAAATCTGCCGTTATCGCGAGGACATTCAAAGAGAAGTCTATGAGAAACATTTGGACGAAGATGTCATGTCGTACAACAGTTGGAGAGGTCTGAATGCTGCCGATGTGGCTCGACGGATGGAACAGAACTTCACTTCCGATTTAAGATTTTATTCATTTGACAAGACCCTGTGCGCATCGTGCCCCCATAATACCAACAATCTGCTTCTGTTTAATGATGGGAGTTGCGGACACTGCTCAAACCGTAGTTGCCTTGCAGACATGAATACCTCTTATCTTGTCAAGAAAGCTGTACAGATTATGCAAGAACGCCCCACACTTGCTCTTTGCCAAAGTCGTTATGAGGATAATAATGATGTAGTGGAACAACTTAAGGCAATGGGACATGAGGTAGAAAGTCATAATTCTTTTATCATGTCTCCGAAATATCCCCAAGAACCTAAGACGGAAGATTTTAACAGTGAGGAAGATTATGAAACCGCACGTGAAAGGTATGAGCAGCAGTTGGAAGAATGCAATGAAAAAAGTGAAAGCATCAAGTGTAGAAACGATGCCGGAAAAATAAGACCTTGCATCAGGATTGCACAAAAGGATATTACCGTATGTTATGTGAATGTGTCAGAGAAGACGGAAGACGGAGTTACCTCACAAACAGAGTTTTCCCCTATAGCCGAGCTGGAGAAAAGGGATGTACGAAACAAGGAGATTTCTCTTGAGAAAACGATTGCAGATACCAAGAAGCAAATAATGGAGGTTGACATGACAGAAACCAAATTCAGCACGGACGAAGAAAAGATGTTGTATTTCTTCCTGCTTTCAGACCTCCGCAAAGAACATTTTGCAGCGGTGGGCGTTAAAGATGAACGCTCATACCTGACGGATGAGGATAAGCAAAATATTCTTGCAAACCTTACGGCAAAGACCAAGAACATTATCCGCCGGGATTTCTTAATCGGGCATTTCAAAAATGCCTATGGCAAAAGTGCCACTTCTTCCCTTTTGCTTGATTTCGCACATAAACACATGCCCGACGAATTAGCCAAAATTCAATCGACATATGATGAAATTTATGAAAAGAGACATCAGAGAATTGAGGAAAAGAAAGCAGCCATATTGACCCAATCTCAAGAAAATGAAGATACCGGCCATTCCAAAGAAACGAAGTCAGAAGAAGCTGCATAAACCTCAAAGGAGCAGGGCGAGTGAGTTTTCGCCCTCTCCGCTCTATTCAGTGATAATATATTAATACCTAATATAAAGCAGTATGGATAAGGATTACATCATGCGGATTGCGCAGACTGCAAGACAACAATTACTTGGCATGACACCTGTTGCCGTAATATGGTCTTGGGGCATTCACAAATTTGAAGCGACTGTTTTTAATGACATGCCAGCCTTAAGGTTTCATGTAAACGGACGTTTGTTTAAGGGGCATGTGATTGTCGCATTAAACGATTCTGATTATTATGAAGTGTATTTTCAAAACACACTCGGAATAAAATGCGTCAATGATGAGGTTTGCTTTAATGAGTTGGGCGAAGTCATAGATACCGCGATTGAAAGTGGCACGGACAAGGAAGAATATGATAATTTTTGCCACCAGCAAATGTCGAAACTGTTTTCAAATTCATAATATCCATGACGGCAGAAGTGGCAAAAGTGCTTCTGCCGTTTTCCCGTGCCCAAGACCGTCATCCTTTTATATGGTTGGAAGTCCCTTTTATAGCCGCCTTTTATATCTCATTCCTGACTATCCTTTTTTATTCCGGGATAATAATCACGGTTTGTCCGCTGCATTTGTATGCCTGCATCCTTGAGTATGCGGAATATGGAACTTCGGCTTTTGAAGCCGCTTGCTTTTAAGATGTCATTTATTGCATAATTCCCCTTATACATATTTATCACCAGCTTTTTCCGTTCTTCACGGTTGTAGCAGGCTTGGGATGCTATATTCAAGTGACTTTTCAACTTGCAGACATGAGAGGAAGACCTGTGGATGGCATTTGCTTCCTTGGGGAGTTTGGCGACTGTTGCCAATATGTCAGAAGTCCGTGTTTCCGGGAAAAGTTCATCTCCGGAATCAATCTTGTCATGGATGGAAATAAGCCTTATCCCTTTTATACGGCAAAACTCCAGGAAAAAAGACAGTTCACGTGAACCTTTCAGTATATGATCCATTTTAGGAATAACTAAAATATCACCAATTTCCAAACTGTCAAGCAACCTGTTCCATGCCGGACGCAGTTTTTCCTGCCCCGGCCGCTCTTCTATTATATTGCATCCATAGACTTTCATCCACTCTATGTCGGCTTGTGTACCGTCATAACTTTGGTAATGAATCACATACCCTTTTTTTGCCACGGTTAAAATTTATTTGATTTTTTACAAAGGTAATCTTTTTACCCGAGAAAATACCGGATAAGCCCCATTTATATCAGCAAATTACTGCTCAAAACTGTTTCTGCCGGTTCTTCAGACAAAGCAACCGGCAATTCCGGCAAATATTCCTCATCAGTCACGTCCCTTATATTTTCAGACAAAATCGGATTGTTACGCCGCAAACACAATAACGTCTCCAAATTATTTTTTCTATCATTTATTTGCCAATGGCTGATTTATACACAGTTTCATAAATCATACTCTCAGTACGATACCGTAAGGATGATTAAAGTTATTGCAAATCAAATTGTTATAGAAATATTACATTATATCTTTGCGGCCATAATCAACAAAATCATTAAAATGAAACAGAAAGACATGTCATCTTTGGTGTCGGAACGGCAGATGAACCGACAGAAGCTGTTGCCCTATAGGGTAACAAGCAAGAAAGCCATTATACTGGCCGTTTTCATCTTTATAATGTCCGCTTGCGGCACATCCGTTAAGAACACGGCCATGACAACGGAAGATGCCTTGGCTTCCTATTCTGACTTCTTACATGAAATTGAAAGAAAAAAGTATGCGGATATGAATGATATTATCAGTTTGTCACGACAATGGCACACTTCAGGGGATTCTGTGAGAGCCTGTATCGCCCGTGACAGTATCGGCCACTCGGAAGCCGCTTTCAACATGCTGAACGATTCCATTCAATACCACATGGACAGGCTCATTGACAGCCGTCCTCGCAATTTTGGAGACTACCTTTCTGCGATAGAATGCCTTTCTGAACTGGAAGTGGACACAGCGTCAGCAAACATAGTAAAATCAGTCCAGGCATTCTATCAAAAAGCGGATTCCCTGCCCGTATACCGTACAAGCAAGGCAAGGACAATAGCGATGTACGAAAAGATACTTGAAAAATATATTGCCTTGGGATTCAAGAAAAAGAAGACCGTACTGCAATTTTTGCAGGATGAGGATGTGGCATTCCGTTCGTTCCTTGAGCATCTTCCGGCTTTGGGTAATGTGCCTTTGGACGGTATCAAGTGGAAATCCGAGGCTGCAACAAAGTCAATGGCCGAACTTGTGAATGACAAGCATCCGTCCTTTACTAAATCAGAATTGGTGATACTCCTGACCATGAGGAATAACCGCAGGCTTATACTGAATGCGGTCAAATGTATAAAAGACATCAATACTGCCGCATTAGAGAAAGGGAATCAGTCAAATGCCTATCTGTGGATGCTTCTTCAGCCCTGGGTCATAATGGATGATTTTTCTTATGCGCTGCTTACCCCTCAGCAACTCGCCGACCTAAAGAAACTTGCGGACGAGACACCGCTGGCAATGAAAAAACTCAAAGAGACACACTTTCCTGTGGATACGGACAGATTGCCGGCATTACTCATAAAATCCTACGTGTCTTATCCGCAGTAAACAAGACCGAACAAATAAAATCATCACGATATGCAAAAAGAACAGATAGACCGTTTTGTGACAATCACCTCTCTTGAAATGCCCGGCCTGATACAGACCGACTGTTTCAAGGAAGTGGATATTTATGAGGACAATGCCTTGCTCACTTTCAGCCTGCCGAGAATTTACCCGATGGAAGAACTGATAGACGAGATTGAGGACCAAATGGAACTGATACTCCTGTATCATCATATCCCTACAGCGGATACTCCTTTCGGGCAAAGCTGCTGTGCATATTCCAACCCCCGATTCGGCCGTATGTTCAAACTGAATGCAGTTGCGGACGGAGGCATTAAGTGTGATACGCTGTACGTGACACTATATGAATCTTTGGAGATAATGGGGTGTGAACTTCGCAGTGAATTGCAGGAGAAAAGCAGGCGCGGCACGTTTATGTACAGCCGTAGGGAGGAAGAACTGCTACGGGATTTTTTTTAACGCAGCCCGGTATTATGAAAGAACAGATGTACAGGCATCTGACGTCCCTCATCCATGAGTGCCGCACGTGGGTTGACGTGCTTGATTCTGAAAAAGAAGATGTGTTTGCCATTCAGGCCGGTGGCGGCAGCCACCAAGTGCGTTGCAGGGTTTTGAGCCTTGTCACCATTGCCCCAAGGGGTGTCTATCCGCGCGGCCAGACATGGCGTATTCCTGAATACAGACTTGACAAGGCAGTCCGGGCATTCAAACGTAACGAAGCGTTTAAAGCCCGTTACGATGCAGAAGCAATGACTGCGGAAGATGCAGAAGCAATCATATTCCATGCCTCCTATAAATTCATCCGGCTTGAACTGGATCAAGACTGAATTTCTATATAAAAAACTGGTTATACACTAATTTAAAAGTTATGATAATTAAAACTCTTTATCTCCTCAATTTACTGGTGTTCTTACTCATACCCTTCCTTTTTTACAGGAAGCCAAACAGGGCAATGGTGTGGTTTTGTGCACATATGGCTTTTGCCTGCAAAATGCGTAAAATGTACCGGCTGGTTATACTGGCCGTGCTGATGTCATTCCACTTCTACCACCTTTCGGTATTCCAGTGCCATTATGATGTCATGGTGTCCTCATTGATATGCCTGGTGCTTGTTTCCGGTAATTGCACGGACAGGATTTTCCGTTTTCTGCAAAACCGGCAGCGGCTTCTCGTGGCGGCCTTCACGACCGTGGCACTGCTTTTTATTCCCCATACAATAATGATAGGCCTGACATGTGGCACTTTCATTTTCGGAACTGTATTTTATCCTTCTGATAAAGTGCGTTACATGGTGTCGATGCCGGATACGCGGCTTGAACTTCTGAACAGCCGTCAAACTCTCATCAACAGCTATTTTGACTGGCAAAGCAATAAGCGTAACACAAGGCTCTTAAACAGTCTTTCCAGACTTATGTCAAGGTATATCCACTCTAATTTCACATGGCTTAATAATTTAAAACGCAAAAAATAAATATGAGCAGCACATACAGTATCAAAATGACCAGAGACATGTTGGAAATGCTCTCACCCAAAGGAAGTAACAGATTCTCCGCACTGGAAGCGTTCACAGACCTGACAGACAAGTCGGCGGCAGGTGAAATGAAAAAAGGCATGAGTTCCGGTGGAAAGGAAGCCCACCGGTGCGAGAGGCAGGTAGCTGTCACCATCAGCGGACTTGCCAAGACATGGAATTGGAACAGGGAGAAAGTCAGGAACTATCTTCTTGCGCTTGAAAAAGCCGGGGCTATAAAAGTTAATATCCGTCCAAAAGCTGTCATTATCTCAATGGACTGCATGGACTTTGATACAAGTCTGTCCATTCCAAGATTCCCGACAGAAGATGAAAGGAAGTTGAACCGTTGGATTTGCGGCTATATGACCCTCGAGGAACAGACGGAATCCATCATGCAGTTTGTTTCTGATACAGAAGATTTCCTTCACGGAGGAGGGACAAATACAGGTAATCTGAAAACCGGTGAACGTTTGCATAAACTGATAAGCCACATCATCGTGCATGAGACAGACATGATACCCTCAAGACAGGGCGTATTGGAATGTCTCGAGGAACTTTTCAACGAACAATGTTCACAGGACTTTTCCCTGCTTTTACTGTATCTGTTGTCGGCCGGTCTTGAAGGGATTTCGCAGGAATGTCCGGACATCCCGTTTTCACATTGTGAGTTGCCGCTAAAGGTAACAGACCGGCTTCGGATCATCTCAGAATATTATGCCTCTTATATAACTCCGAAAAGAAAGGAATGCGCCACTGTGGCGAATCACCCATGACAGGTCTGCATACCGTGCTTTTCAGAACGTCCGTCCCTGTTTTAGGACTGGCGTCTGTCAGCCTCCGAGGTCTTGACCTCACAGTCACGCCGGGCTTGCCCGTCGCTGGAGGGTAGTACCTCCGGTACGTAGCCTAATACGCACCTGCCCCAAAAGGGCAAGTGCAGAAGACCGTCAGGACGGCAGCAAGCTGTTTCAAACATTTAAATATTTAACCGTATGGCGAATACTATAAAACAGGTGATGGACATCCGTCCCGGGAAAGGAATCACCGCCGCACAAAGTGACGAGCATCAGCGTAACTGGACGGAAAAAGGGTGGAAATGGGCTACAGAACACGGAAACTATGACCGTACCCGTGAACATCTCAACTTCGAGGTTGTCAGAGGAGGCAGGATAGCTCCGGTAGACAAGTCGAAAACCATCCCTCAGCGGATGGCTGAGAACTTGAGGGAACGGGGCATCAAAGACCCCAATGAGGGTCTTTCCGAACCCAAGTTCCGCACAGTGGTAAATATCATTTTCGGAGGTACACGCGAACGTATGCACGAACTTGCATTTGGCAGCCAAGAAGTGAAATTCAATCATGGAGCCGACAATTCACACATCAAACGCCGGCCGGGAATAGAGCAATGGGCGCAGGACATGTATGAGTTCGCCTGCTCTAAATGGGGTGAACAAAATGTGGTCGCGTTCTATGTCCATCTGGATGAGTTGAATCCCCATATACATGCCACCGTATTGCCGGTTGACAACTTGGGAAACCGGCTTTCTTTCAACAAGGTTTTCGGTGGGAATATTTATGCTACCAAGGGGTATATAACCACCCTCCATGATGAGCTTGCCAAAGTCAATGAGAAATGGCAGTTGAATCGTGGTGACAACATTTACGAGACAGGAGCCAAACACCGGACAACGGAAGAATACCGCAGGGAACTGAGCCGTGAATGCACGTCATTAGAACAGCAGATTGAAGAAGATACGGAAATACTCCGGCAGCTTCATTCCGACATCCGCCTTGCGGAGAAACGTGTAAAAGGATTATCAACCATGATGGCCAATCTCGAGAAAAGGAAGAAACAGTTGGAACAGGAAATCAAGGATGCAGCAGAAAAACTGAGGAACGGGAATGGTGATTCCGAGAAGTTGCAGCAACGAATCCGGCATCTTGACAACGAGCTTCAAAAAGTGATTGAGAACCTTGCCGACAAAAGGGAGAAGCTGGACATCGCGGATACCCGGCTGTCTGACCTGAAGAAGATTGAGGAAGAATCTTTGAGCAAATCCGAATCATACAGGATGGAAATACAGCAGGCTTCTTACAATTTGGAAAAGCAAGTGCGCTTTCGCCTTGTGGACGCCTTGCTTTTTGACATCATAAAGGATTTCCAACGGCAATTTCCGGAGCTGGGAGATAAAGCACAAGAAGTGTTCGGTAACTCACTTATCAAGGATATTGCCGAACGTGGTGAGGAAATATTCAAGTGCGCCATTTACCTGTACGCCAACTATGTGGATTTGGCCACCACTTTTGCCAAGGGTCATGGTGGCGGCGGAAGCGGTGACACGGATCTGCCCTGGGGACGAAAAGAGGATGAAGACGACCGTGAATGGGCGCGGCGTTGCCTGATGCAGGCACACCGTATGATGAAGCCTGCCGGTGGTAAGAATGTTCGCCGGAAATAGTGGCATTCAGTCTGATTGCCAGTCTGATTTTCACCTGTAAGCCTAATTAAGATTAAACGAAAACTGAATTGTCCTTGCCGATTCTTTATCTGCATACATCCGTTATTTATTTTGCAAACAAAAACAATCAATACGCTTATGTTAAATAGAATACTGTTAGTGATACTTTTGGCCGCCTCCATAAATATACAGGCCGTCAATATCAGTCATGCTGATACATTGTATTACCGTCATCCGGATTACATTTCTGATTTATTGAAGCCAACCGGAACGTCTTACCACACAGATGTTGTTCCGGCTCCATCATGGCGGGACAACTGGTTTGTCTCATTCTCCGGAGGCACTTCTGCATTCATCGGTTCTCCGCTGGGATGTGAAGACCTTTTCGGACGGTTGCAGCCGGTGATGAATATGTCTGTCGGCAAATGGATTGTTCCGTCCGTCGGTGTCAGAGCCGTGTTTCAAGGCTTCAGGCTGAAGAACTCAGAGTTACACAATCAGGGCTATCGCAGTTACCGTGCAGACTTGTTATGGAATCCGGTTCAGGGTAGAAACCCGTATGTACGCTCACGGTTTGATGTCATTCCCTACATCGGCTTCGGCTGGTTGCACAACACAGAGTCGAGAAACAATCCCTTCGCTTTTTCATATGGGGTGATTGGACGTTACCGGGTATTACCGAGACTGCATTTGACAATGGAACTTGGAGGTACTTCTACATTCAAGAGTTTCGATGGTTACGGAAGTTCAGATGAATTTGGAGACCATTTGTTGAATCTGACAGCCGGAGTGTCTTTTACTATTGGAGCCAACGGGTGGAAAAAAGTGATGGATGCCCGGCCTTATATTATTAAGAATAGGTGCATGGCAGACTATATACGGGACAGTGAGCGGCGTAACGGAGAGTTGCTGAAAAAATACAAAGCGAATGTGAAAATGGTTGCCGAATTGAAAAAGATACTGGAAATAGACGGGCTGCTCGGCAAGTATGAAAGCCGGCTTTCAAGTACCGGGGACACGGTTTCTGAAACAAACTGGTACGACTATCCCAAAAACAGTTACAGCGGACTTGACTCTCTTCGGAAAAGACTGGGCGAGGCTTCCGGTAAACATGCCGGTAACACGTTGATGTCCGGGATGCAACCACCACTGAATAAATCCGATTCTGCCGGAATATCAGACATGTCACCACGTGGAAAAATCATCGGTGCTCCGGTGCATTTCTTTTTTATCATCGGCACGGCTAATCTGACAGACCGCTCCCAGCTCGTGAATGTGGACGAGATAGCCCGTGTTGCCAATAAATACAACCTGCTTATCCGCATTCTGGGCACAGCGGACAACAGTACCGGAAACGAAACGCTCAATAAAAAACTGGGAGCCGGCCGTGCAAGCTATATCTCGGCTCTGCTGGTTGAGCGCGGAGTTCCATCGGAACGTATTGACACATCTTCCAAAGGGGGTATAAGTGATTATGCGCCTGACGAAGCAAACCGTCAGACTTCAGTTGAATTATATGTTTTGGAATGAAGACTTTATGCTTGTGCTATTTTGTTTTTAAATTGATGTTTGTATTTTGATTTAGGGTTTGTTATAAGCTGGCTTGTGAAAGTCGGCTTATAACGTTTTTTATAATTACATTCTGTCATCCCGGTTTCTCATCCACAATGCTTGTCCCTCTTCATCCGTATATCTATTCTTTTTGCAAATAACGGAATGAATATTTAAAGCTGGTTTAAGTGTTGATTTTATACTGAATATATTTTATTATTATGTAAATCCCTGTTTGCGCAAACACTCTTATAATAAACTGATTAATGACTTTTTATCACGTTAACAACTGTAAATCCTTTGATGAACCTATCGTGAATTGAAAATAAGTCATTAAATTTGCAAATGAAACTATAATCGCGATGTAGTTATCGGGCAAATGCCCCTATTTGAAAAATTCTCCCATGTTATCCTCACACCAAAGTGAGCAATGGCTTCTTCACATGTTATGCCGGCGACCGGTCTCATCTTCAAAATGTCGGCCCGACTTTCATCTACGCAATCAACATTCAACTAACTCAAAAAAACAGTAAATGAAAAATTTTACACTACCGTTTGTCCTGCTTCTTGCAGGCATCCAACCGGCAAACGCACAGTCTCCCGGTGGTGTCAACGGTACGGAACTTTGGTTCAGGACGTTACCTACGGGAACGGATTTACAAGGCTCATACCATTGGCAAGATTTCTCAGGAGATTCCGTGCAGCTGCGGCTATACGACCGCAACGGAGTTCCGTCCGGTACAGAGTTCACCCAACGCCGTTCATCTTTACGCGCGTTCAATTTCCATCCGGCCCTTGACCTTTCAAACGGGACAGTTGGAAAGAATGCCCAGCTCAAGTATTCCAATCTTTTACAATCCACTATCATCGGTGTCTTTTGTCCGGATCTTGACGGTTACGCCACAGACATGCTGCTCTATGGCGTTGACGGGAGAGCCGGTTCCGGTTCGTTGCTCACCAAGGACAAAGTGGTGAGAGCCAAAGGTACGGACGCTCTCGACTACGGGTCTGAGACCGGTGAGGATTTGCTCTACCAGTCCTCTGACTCTTTGTCCGTCGAGGGATTTAAGGAATCCGCACTCCGGCTGGTCACTTATATGAAAACGAATGCTCCGGCTACATCTGTTTGGGGTGAGAAAAGCCGGTCTGTCATCATGCTGGGCGCAGCTTATGATGCAAGGAACACCGATTTCGTTACCGATTTCGACGCTTCGATTTCCGGAAACCGTCAGTTTGAGGGTTATGCACCGGAGCTGATTGTCTACAGCCGCTATTTGACTCCGCTCGAAAGGCGCAAGGTGGAAAGTTATCTGGCCTTAAAGTACGGACTGACTTTAAACGGCTCCTACTTTGACAGCCAGGGGAATTTGGTGTGGGACAGAGACGAGATGCCGGCATTTCACCACCGTGTGACCGGTATGGGAATAGATACATCTTCAGGTCTGTTCCAGCCATTGTCAACAACATCTTATGAAGAGTCGCCGAATTATGCGGCACAGGAAGATTCCTATCAGGATGGAAACTCTTACAGTGCGCCGTCCGAATCAAGACTGCTGGTCATGGGACGTGAATATGGCGACCCGATGCTGGAGGGACAATACCTGGTATGGGGAGATAATGGTGCTCCTGTCACTACCTACCAGCCGGATACCGACAGCCTGTGGCATGTGATGAACCGCACATGGCTTATGAAAGCCAATATTCCGGGAAACCGGAACGCTCCGGAAGAAGAAAGTGTCTGGACAGGCAATGGAATGTCCGTGAATCATCAGGGATACACAGACGCATTGCTTCAGGAGGGTGCGGCCTCCGGTGCCTATGCCGTCACAAGGCCGTTTACGGGTAAAGACGGCTATGTGGAATTTGTTTGTCCTGCCGGTCATCCTACCTTTGACGTGGGACTGGCCGCCGCAAACGGAACAACATGCAAATATGGCTACCGTTTCAATTCCAATGGCAGTGTGTATCTCATCAGCAACGGAAACCAAGGCACACGCATCGCAAGCAGCGTGTCCGGCAAGCGTATCGCATTGGTGAAGAAAGGCGGATTGGTTTACATGCAAATCAATGGTACGGGACAGAGTGATTATGCCATCGCGCTGCCGGATTCCGTCACTGCGGCATCATACAGTGCCATTGTTCAGGTACAATCGGCCACAACTCCGCTTCGTCTGGCTGATGTGCGCAGCGGAGGATTCTACGATGCCGGATTCCAGGCAGAACTTGGCTATGCGCTGACAAACAACAAGGAGTTCGAGACGGCACGCTCAATGCCGGTTATGACCTCACCTACACCTACGGCAGCGAGGACGGCAGGAAATTCCGGCTCGCCAACGTGGCGGACGTGAACTACCGTACGGAGGAAACCCCGGAAAGTGCCACGGTGAGCAACAGCCACGCTTATGAGTATGATGCCAACGGCAACCTCATCTATGTCAATACCGCCCGTACAAAGCAGGACGGCCAGACGGACGGGAAGGCCGGTGAGCGCAAGCTGAAGTGGGACGAGGAAAATCGCCTCATTGCTTCCGATGACAACGGTTTCGTGACAAACTACTGGTACGATGCCGACGGTGAACGCACGGTGAAGACCAGCGGCGAGAGCGAGGCCGTGTATGTCAACTCCGAATTTGCCGGAGGGCGCACGAACACGTCCAAGTTCAGCCTGTATGTCAGTCCTTATCTGGTGGCCAATCAGGGCGGACGCTACACCAAGCATATCTACATCGGTAGCCAGCGTATCGTTTCCAAGCTCGGTGATTTCTACTCATACGGTTCCGACCCGCGCCGCATCCAGTATGCCGGCAGTGAGACGGACGGTCTGTCTGTGGATTATAAAGTTAAATATAGTCAACAGTTGCAAGTCATCAAGGACAATTATGCTACATTTGAAGTGCCGTACAACGGGACGGACAACGACGACTACGTGGATGGCGAGGGCTTCTGCTGCAACGATGGAAGCATCGAGGCCGCACAGGCCAGGGCTATGGCGGTGGATAACAACTTCCAGGAGGGTGACACCTACGAGAAGTACCAGTTCTACTACCATCCCGACCATTTGGGTAGCTCCAGCTATATCACCAATCTTGACGGCGAGGTGGTACAGCATGTTGAGTATGTTCCGTTCGGTGAAGTGTTCATTGAGGAAAGGAACAGCACTTGGAATACGCCTTATCTTTTCAACGGCAAGGAGTTTGACGAGGAGACAGGGTTGTATTACTATGGTGCGAGGTATTATGATGCAAGGTTGAGTTTGTGGATGTCAGTAGATAAATTAACAGAGTTTGCCCCGTCTTGGACATCATATAGGGCTTTTTTCAACAATCCTATTAGGTATTCTGATCCAACAGGTAACTGGGAATGGGATGAAAATGGAAACTTAGTTGCAAATAAGAAAGATAATTCTTATACACTTGCTCCATTCCTTGGAGTAAAGCAGAAAGACGCATTAGCCTTTTTAAATAGAAATGGCATTGTTTCAAATAAAAACAATATCCTTAATTTAAAAGAAGGAGATGTCTTGAGAGGAAAAACATTATGGTTACATGAACGCCCCCAATCAGGAATGCGAGTTAAAGACACCAAAGAAGCTCTTTTACATTATTTGGCTGGTAATGGAGAGCCTGTTGATGTTGGTGATGCAGCTACTTTTACTGTCATAATGGATAAAAAGTTTCAAGCTAAACATCATAAAATAACTCACGAGGAAGTTGCTCCTGAAGGAAACTTCTCCGTAGACTTAACTAAAAAAGTGTTCCATATAGGACGTACCAATGTCGATTATTCTGTTTCTAACAATGGAAAATCATCCTCGGTTTCATATTCAATCTTTGCAGGAGATGGATTTTGGGATCCAGACTTTATAGATGAAAAAACTTTAGGACGAATTCCATATATTAATGAATTGACAAAAACGAAACCAGATGGAATGGGGCCAAATCTTGAGAGGTTTGGAGGTAAACCGTATAGGTATATCCCAAGAAAATTCACATTTTATTTTAAACCTGTGAAATAATCCTAACTAATCAGTAATGTCATAGGGGACAAGTTCCCTATGACATTACTATATTTTTTTAATAAATACAATATATGATGCAAAGTTTCATTAAGTATAAAACTTTTTCTATTTTTATTGTTGCATTTTTGGCTTTTATTATTGCCGATTATGAAGGACGGTATTATGGCTTATCACCAATATTATTTAATCAAATAAATCTGCCTGAAAATATTACAATAGAAGTGGATGAATACGAGACTTTTCGTTTCATTGATAATGATGGTTTTAGAATCGCAGGACCAGGGTTCAGAATGGTTGGTTCAAGCTCTAAAATTAAAGCTATTCAAAAATATGCTATATCAGACTCAAGTATATATATTCAATGTATAACAAATAGCGGCATAGAAAACTACCGCATAGAACTATCTTTTAAAAAAAGATTACAACAGCAGTCCAATATTTAAGCCTACTACAAAAATAGGCAATATCATATGGTATAAAAATCTTATACAACATTATCGTATATTGAAAATTACAAGAATAATATCATTGTGTATCCTTTTTGTTTCTATTATATTATTGAGTTATAAACATATCCGAAATATAAGAAAATAGAGACAATAAAACAAAACAGATGATGGTAAAACGTTAATCCTATTGACTTGCTTATAACCTCATCGTTATACTTAAAGAACAGCTGCATGATAACATTCTGAATATGCGGATGTCTGGCATCTGCCTCTGTCTGCTTTCCTCGGTCAGTTCAAGAAACTCCTTGTCACATAGCAAGTCGCTGCACAAGTCGCCTACAATATCGTCGCGGTCTTGATGCTTACATATAAACTGTTTCAGTGGGGTGCGCTCAGAGAGGTTTATCTCGCAACAAAGCGCATCAGTGATTTTAGACAGTATGTCAATGCTGACATTATACGCTCCTCTCTCTATTTTACCGATATTACTGAAATGTATTCCGCACCGTTCGGTCAGTTCCCGGGTGGAATACCCCTTTTCAGCCCGGAGCTGGGCTATTCTCTTGCCTATGCGTTCCCTCTCGTTCATCCCAAATCCTCCTCCCTTGTTATGTTTTCATCCTCCCAACGGGCATATTCACAATACCATTGGGCGGCAGATGCCAACACATATTCCTATTATTCCTGAGATATATCAGCGACAAACCATGTATCTACAAAAGAAATTGTGCACACTATAATTCAACAGGATAGAAGATACCTCTTCTCTAAATTATAGAATATCAACAGGAAAAGGATAAAAAAAGAAACTCATATACTCCTAATTCTGAATAAAATTCCTACCTTTGTATGAATGTTTAATATGTTATGATTTATTATAATTAAAATCACACTTACTTTGTAGTAAGAACCATATAAACATAATGCCACAGGATGGCCAGTTATGAATCAGAATAAAAACAGCAATTAAATGGAGACGATAAAAGAATCTATAAGTATTAGGAATTTCGGCCCCCTTAAACATATTGAGATTGCCGAGATTAAGCCCATGACGGTTTTCATTGGAGAATCTGCCAGTGGTAAAAGTACATTGATGAAAGTCATTGTACTGATGCGGTATATATACAAAATGGTGAATATCCGCTCATACCTGAAAAACGCCAAGATAACAAAGTCTCCTTTCAAAATCCGTTTCAATTCTCTGTTACATGACGGCTTGGAGAAGATGATTTCTGCCGATACAGAGATAACTTATACAGTGTCTGTCAATGGCAATCAGTATGTCATTGCCTACAAAAAGAAAGCACTGAATCCGAACATTACGATTCCCAATGAAGATTTGGTGTTCTTTAAGGAGTCGTATATCGCTGAAACCAGAAGTGTCATTCCAACATGGGCTTCAAAAACGTCTGCCGTGAAAGGTGCGAATTTAGGCTTTTTCTTCCATGAGACATTCAGTGACTTCAATGAGGCGACAGATGTGGTGAAAGACCAGAACCTGAACTATCTTAACCTTAAACTTAAGATACAGAAATCAGGAAATAAACCAAAGCAGTTTATGATAGAGTCTGTTAATGGCAAATACGATCCGATAGAATTGCGGTATGCGTCTTCCGGTATTCAGACCTCAGCCCCTTTGGTGACCATCGTGCGGTATTTTGCACATGAGTTCTCTTTCAAAGATGCATTCCAGCGTTCTGTATTGAGTTACCTGTATGAGCAGGATTTGCTCTCAAAGTTCAACCCGGAAATCAGCCAAAGCGACTTGGACAAATATGTGCATGTCCATATCGAGGAAGCCGAACTGAGCTTAGACCCGGAGGCTCAACGCGCGTTAATCAACGAGATTGTCAATGAGGCTTTCCATCAGCGGAGCGATGACAGGAACATCGGACTTATGATAGCGACACACAGTCCGTACATAACAAATCACCTGAATGTTTTGCTGCGTGCCGGATATTTTGAGAAGTCACGTAAAGACTACCCTTATTTGCGGCATGAAGACATCGCCGTCTATAAACTGCAAGACGGTGAGCTGGCATCACTTATGGCGACAGACAATGACAGTGGAGAATATGTGATTAATACGTATGATTTGTCCGACACGATGGAACGGATATTCGATGAGTACGAAAGAATAACGGAATGACAATTATGGACAGTGCACTGATTGGTTTTTTGAAACAAGATTATCCTGCCCATTTCAGAATGGCATGGGATGATGACACAATGCAGATACGCAAAGAGGAACATCCGTCCGGAAAGTTCGAGATAATGGATCAACGGCCTGCCATTATCCAATACCGGGGACATGGTGTTTCTGTTATCAACAACAACAGCCGTATAAAGGTCGAGATAATTGATTTTGAGCATTACATCAATCTATATAAGAACACACAGGCCGGAATGGGCAGAAAGTGCGATTTTATAATAAACCCGGTCGCAGGATATGATTTTATTATTTTCAATGAGTTGACGGAGGGCGAAAGCCGTTATATCGCCCCGTTCACATTTCCGGAGACAGGGGAACGTAAGGAGGGAAAACGTGCTTATGCAAAAAAACAACTTGAAATCTCCATTGAGAAGTTCTATAGCATAAATGATTTCTTGGATGGTTACAAAAAGAAAGTGGCGTTGTTTTCCTGTAAATTGTCCGATGGAAAACCGAACAGTCATATGACTAAGTCTATAACTGCTTTTCGGAAACCGCAAAAAATATTATCCAATATCCGAAGCAACGAACCGATGGTGCATGGCTTTATTTTTGAACAACGGATATACGACAAAGAATACAAAGTTATTTAAATAGTATATACAGGGGACAAAACTCAGTTTAACCGAAATCCCACTGCCATTCATTAAGTAAACCGCCGTTAAAGAGCAATTATATGCTTTTCTACGGTGGTTTTGACTTTGTTTTGATTGGAAATATATCAAAATAATAGTACGCTTTTCACGTTTTGGAGGTTTGATACGCTTACCTCTTCTTATAGAATTTCATAGTCTATCACCTCACCGCCATATTCAATAAACAACTGCATGACAGCATCCTGAATATGCGGATGTCTGGCACCCACATTAATTATTTTCTGCCTCTGTCTGCTTTCCTCTGTCAGTTCAAGAAATTCCTTGTCACGTAGCAAGTCGCTGCACAAGTCGCCTACAATATCGTCGCGGTCTTGATTCTCACATATAAACTGTTTCAGTGGGGTGCGCTCAGAGAGATTTATCTCGCAACAAAGCGCATCTGTGATTTTAGACAGAATGTCAATGCTGACATTATACGCCCCTCTCTCTATTTTACCGATATTACTGAAATGTATTCCGCACCGTTCGGCCAGTTCCCGGGTGGAATACCCCTTTTCAGCCCGAAGCTGGGCTATTCTCTTGCCTATGCGTTCCCTCTCGTTCATCCCAAATCCTCCTCCCTTGCTATGTTTTCATCCTCCCAACGGGCATATTCACAATACCATTGGGCGGCAGGCCGCAGCACTTCTTTCTTAATCAGTTCCCTGTCTATGGCGGCATCCAGCGTGGCGCAATAGTGCAGGGCGGCAACAAGAGTTTCCTTTATCCCAAATAGATTCGTGTATGTAAACCTGTATGTGAGCGTATCCTCAGTGAAAAACGCATTTTCAGGCTCGAAGATTTCTATCACACTCTGTGACCGGACATGCAGGATTACATTTCTGTCTTTGAGTTCTCCGGTTTGAGCGTCATCCAAGAAAGCAAAAGCCGGTAATGTCAGTTCTATAAGTCCCATTTTGATGCCCGTCATGCCGATAGCACAGCGTTTGTTCTATAAATTATAAGATAGTTACAAATTCTTCTCCGATACGTGCACACCCACGATATTTCCATTGGCAACGGTTATTGGGGCGTGAAGACATCTGTATTTCGATGGTCATATCGCTGTTTAGCAGAAGAGTGAAAGACCTTTCGTTACTGAATGGCACAACTTTATAACCGGACAATAGCAGAAAGTCTCCGGAATCAATTTTTGTCGAAAACCAAACAGTTTTACCGGATAAGGATGAAGAGCGGTCAAGGTGGAACCTCTTGCCGCACATCTCTATATCCATACCGTCCGGGTGTTCGGAAAGCACTTTTTCTGCAATTTCTTGCCGGATCTTGCTGTTTGTACCGCCATAGCCGACATGCGAAGTCGCTTGTGGTGCGTTGGCATACTTTGGGTGCGACAAATCCCTGCGGATGTCTTTTACCCCACTGACTAAATCTGAGATTTGGGTTTTCATTATCACGTTGCAGAATTTAGAGTGTTGCCCCCACTTCATGTTTGTCGTTTTTTATTTGTTCCTACAAAGATAGTCATATTATTTTGTGTATGCAAATATACCTACGTTTATTTCTGAAATAAACGTGTTTTCACCGAATAATACGCTTCAGGCTATTCTATGCTGGCAATGTTTGCCTTTTTTTTCCGAAGTCATGGGAAACACAATATTTGCGATAACTTTGCAATAGTTACAGACTAAAATACGTTAACAACATAGGTGTTTACCTTTCTCTTAAATCCAACGAAGCCAAACGATAATAGCTCTTATTTTGGTCTTATTCATAATTAAGACACCTGCTATTTTCTTGTTTTATCATTTTCCACAGGACATTTTGCAATAATGATATAAAAAAATATTGTCTTGCATATTCTTCATTAAGGAAAATTTAGTAATTTTGTTGCTGGCAGATACAATGAGATTCAATATATTAGAATTTGCCAACATACTATAAACACAACCGTTTACAACTACAAGCAATTAAAATATCTAATCAAATGATAGACAATAAGTATAACTTAAACAGTTTGATAGAGGATTTGCATAGCCGGAAAGACATTGCTCTTTTTGTCGGTGCGGGCATTAACGCCTCCAAAAATCTTTTTCTTTCTTGGAATAATCTTATGGACTACCTTTTTGACATAACCCTACATTATGTCTCTACAGAGCGGCCTATTTCAGCCGATGTTCATGCCGCCTTAAAAAAGGCATGGACGATTCCTAAAACAATGAATGAAAGAACGAACGAATGGAGTAAATTGTATAAATCTGCTGAAAATGAATTTAACATGTTGATTAAAGCCTCCATTGTCAAGAAAGTATTGAAAAACGGTTACATACCCTCCATACAGTCATTTTTGTATCGACAGTGTAACAAAGAGGTTTTGAATAAAGCATTTCATGAACACTACAATGTGGAACAGCAGGAAAATGATCCAAATGTCCCATTTCATACATTATATCAAGTAGCGAAAATGATAATGCTCACCCCTGCCATTAAGGTTGTGGTATCTTACAATTATGATAATTTCCTGACCGATGCCATCAATATTATGTATGCCGAACCTGAGTTTTTCTTTAAAAATGAAGAACTTGATTTCGTGAAAGAAAACCGCCGTAAGGTTGAAGACATCTCAGGAGAGCAGTACGAATGTAATATCTACAATGACATGGTGCCTGTCTACCATATTCATGGTTTTATTCCCCCTCCATCAATGCCGCTGCCCAAGGAAGACAACGACATAGTACTGTCCCTGGATGAGTTTTACGAGGTCTCACGCAATTCATATTCATGGCAGACTAACACTCCCATGCACTATCTGAGCCACTTCACATGTCTGTTTGCAGGGCTTTCTTTTACTGACATAAATTTGCAGCGCATGATATATTATGCAGGAAAGTCCGGCAGCAACAAGAACAAATATTATTACCTGTGCGCGAACAAAAAGAATGAGAACAACAATGACTATGCAGCCGCAGAACAAGTCCTGAAAGGCTTAAAAGACATGTTCATGAACGATTATGGGCTTACTCTAATCAATGACAATAAAAGCTATTATGAATTGTATAAGAATCTTGGGAATATTATAGTTGATAACCTTAAAAAACAAAAGAAATGAACAGTGACAAAAAATACGTGCAGAAACTGAGCACCGGTATTCCCGGTCTTGACAGCCTTTTCTACAACGGCATACAGTTGACCCAGTTTGGAGACTTGAATCATTCTGGCGCACCCGGCAATGACAAAACCGAAAAGAACAAAGGTCTTGTCATTGCCATACGGGGTGTCAAGGGTACGCACAAACTGACGCTTGCCACCCAGATAATGCAAGGACTGACAAAAGAAATATACAAGCTGTATGGCCATGACATGTTTGTATTGAACAATAAGCCCGTAGACAAAGATGATAAAGAAAACAACGGGCAACAAGACAATCCTATACAGGAGAATATACCATGCCTCTTTTCGTTAAATAAGGATAAAGACAATTTGAGAGACATGTATCTTGACCTTTTGCTCTCGAAGGAAATCAATTATGTCATCAAGGAAAACATAAGTAATTCCGACGAAGTATGGCAAGAAAATACTTTGGCTTCACATTTATTTGACCTGTCGAAAGACTACAAGCAACTGAACAAGACATCATGTAAATATGTCCCGGATGATTATAGGGAAAATGCTGATAAGTATATTTGCGACCGCACTTTCTATTACAGCAGCAGGACAAATGCGTAATAGAAA
>ENA-OPCL01000480-OPCL01000480.1-human-gut-metagenome-genome-assembly--contig:-NODE-480-length-33991-cov-3.570427_pt1 | contig 33991 bp, 33 predicted proteins | sample MGYA00241251_ERZ501482 | MGnify/ENA primary metagenome ERZ501482 (study PRJEB25962, sample SAMEA2042581) | human gut metagenome | biome: human gut; feature: human-associated habitat; material: faeces... | reverse complement strand
TACCACTGGTGTAAATTTTCTCTTTTTGACTAGTCCTATTTATATGCTAACATCACTTTCTGTGAAGATGAAATATATGATGAATTCTCTTTACAAAAAAGATATCATACGTCTTGGAAAAAAACGGAAGAAATTTTAAAAGAACATATTTCTGTCTGCAAAAGAAAAAAAGAAGATGTATCTATTCATTCTAGTAATGATGAAAGCATTAAAAAAGAATCTGAAAACAATTCTTCTCAAGAAGATGAAAATGATGAGGATGTGTCAGAAAAAAATGACGATCTAAGTCATTCTATAAAAGCAAAAATTGCTGAAGAAAAAGAGGAAACAGAGTATAATGATTATGAAGAATACGATGAATATGAGCAGATGTCAAAATATGAACAAATTCATACTAAGCATCGCAATAATATCCAAGCTTCAAAAAAGAAACGGAAAATTCGGGCCAAAGAAAAAAAAGAGGCAAGAGCTAAACAGAAAATTATATTGCAACATCCGAAAGTTTCAAAGCAGACGGAAGCATACAAAAAAAGTGAGAGTCTGAGTCAAAAAGAAAATGCTGGTTTAAATGACAAACAAAACGAAGTAAATTCAAGTGAAAATATATATAGCAAGCAGGATGAACGTGAACTTTACCCTAAAGATGTTTTCCAAAAGTGGACACATCCATCATCAAGCAAGGCAAAAAGAAAAAATGGAGGTTCACAAATACCTAGTGAATTATATCGTAATACTACAACTTCGTTTGAAAACAAGACAAATTTTGATGAGGTAAAACAAGAATATGTTGATGCAACACAGAAACATGAAAATGTAGATTGTGCTCCTTGGATTACAAAAGAAGAAAGCTATAAAGGAGAAATCCGTCGAGGAGATATTTTTTGGGTTGATTTGCCTTACACATCAGGACAAGGACACAAAAAAAGACCTTGCATTGTTTTGCAGAATGATTACGAAAATGCATATGCTTTAACGTTTACTGTACTTCCAATCACAAGTAAAGTGCGAATGACGGAGTTAATTAATCACATTCCCATCAAATTAGAAAGAGATTCTATGATTAAAGTTGAAAATATCACAACAGTCAATCGTGAATTATTCGCTTCTTACTGTGGGCATGTAAGTTGGAAGCAAATGAGAGAAATATCGTATGCTTTATTTGTTCATTTAGGGTATTTTTAATTGATAATTGTAGAAAGGATTAATTTATGAAGGTACAATTTTATAAAAAGAAAAATAAAAAAGATGAATATTTAGAGGTACACATCGACAAGAGTCGACATGTATATACAAGAGGATTTGTATATGTTCATACAAAAGAACGTTTCTTCATGCAGATTTTAAGCGAAGACGGAAAATTCAAAAGAGAAAAAAACTCAACTATTTATCCAAAATTAGATAAGGAATATGAATTTGTTGAAAATTTTGAACTCGATCGTGGTGATAAAGTACAGTGTACAGAAAGTAGCTCGTTGCAACGATTGTTGATTCAATATAAAGAATTATTAAATGCAAATAATCAGGATGAAAAAGCTGCTTTTGCAGCATTTATGCGATATTATCGTGAAAATGAAAATACGATTCCTTTTGAGACTTTAACAGGAAGGAAAAAAATATTAGATGTGTATACAGTGGAAAAATTCATTCATGACAAAGAAAAAGAATTACAAATGTAGTTCTTTTTTTATTCCAATAGTTTCTATCTTCTTATTTCTGTTTTATTCTTTAAAATAAAGAACATATATAAATATGGTGGTAAAAGTACAATTAAAACTGCATAATGAACTAACAAACTAGTATTATATACAGTGAACAATAAAATGAAGTGTACAATATGTATATTTATTAATTGACAATTTGTATACATTCCTGTATGCTGAGTATGTAGAAAGGATTAGAATTTGCTAAGGAAAGGACGCGTATTCTAATGAATGACGAAAACGGAAAAAACAAAAAGAACAAGTACAGTGACAGAAGTATAAATTGGATGCCAAAATACATTGACATTGATGAAAATCCATATTGGAGAAACGAGTATATTCTAACTGTATTGAAAGAAAGAAATCTTACAACGACTGATTTATACAGAATGGCTAATTTAATAAGTGGTGAAACCACAAAATATTTTAAAAGACCTTTTGAACGTTCCATCAGCAAAGAACGATGGGAGAAAATGTTGAGAGTGCTTGGAATCAACAAAAAAGATGTACCATATAGAATGGCAAATCCAAAAGGTGGAAAGTGGTTGAAAAACCATATGAAAAAACATAATATGTCATATTCAGATTTAAGCGAAGCTACTGGAATCTCTCAAATCATGTTGCAAAAGATTGCTGGGGACGAAAGAATTGGAACAGAGAGACTGTGGACAAAAATATGTTATTATTTCCAAACTTTAGAAGATGCACAGTATGAAAAAAGGAAAGCTAAAAAAGAAGCAAAGGCAGAAGCAGAAAAAATTAATGAGAAAATTTAATTTGCTTTAATATAATGAAAAATGGTGGCAACGATGCCATCTTTTTTTAAGGTGAAGGGCACAAAAAGCGGACAAGAACACTATATATATCTTTGAAGAAAAAAGAGAATTAAAATAAGTGAAACGACTATACATAAAGAAGAAATGTGGTATAATATAGGCAAGGGTTCTTAAGAGTAAGAGGTAGATGCGAAGCATCTACTTTTTTTATGGAGTGAGGGGACTGTGGAGCCGTTTAGTTTGGGGTAGGTGGTCATCATTTTCTAGTTATGCAGTGGTAAGAATGCTAATTGTGAGTCGTCTGTGTCAAAAATAAAAATAGAGCATAAAAAGTGTATAAATAAAAAGAACTGTGTAAATACAAGTATTATCAATTTAGTTCTTGTAAAATAAACAGTAACAGTGAGACAGTGAGGAAAAATATGAAAAGTAAATTAAAAACTATATTGACATGTATGTTGTTTGTGGGATGCATAGGAGTTGGATATACATACATAACAAAACAAGGCAATAAAGACTTTAGTGAGGATAAAAAGGTACTTGAAGGTGATACTATCCAATACTATGGGTATCATTGTCTGAATGATAGAGAAAAGGAAGTTTATTTATATATCAATGATTGTGTGAAAAACATGGACAGTAAAACATCTATTCCGAAGGAGGCTACTGAGGAAGAGATATCCAATGCTTCAGAAATGGTACGTACTGATCATCCAGAATATTTTTGGTATGATGGATCAGGTAAATATAATGGCATACAAGGATTTAATGGGACACCATTCCAATTATGGTATTATCCTGTATACAATATTGAAAAAAATCAAAAAGAGTCGGTACAAAAACAAATTGATGATGAAGTTGAAAATATAAAGAAGCAAATACCACCTAATTCAACAACTATGGAAATTGTTGAAAAACTATATCAATCTGTGTGTAATGAAGCTATTTACAACAAAGAAGCTAATAACAATCAAAATATAAAGAGTGTTTTTGTAAATCATGAAACCGTTTGTGCTGGATATGCAAAGAGTATGCAATATTTGCTTAGACAGTATGATATACCGTGTATTTATGTACGAGGTGTACATGAGACTGAATCACATGCATGGAATCGTGTATGTATAGATAATGTATGGTATTGGGTAGATCCAACTGCAAAAAACAGCTTGTTCTGTTTGTTTGATGATACATTTATGGTATCTCAGCATTATCAGATAGATAAAAATTTTGCAAAAGGTGTATTAGAAGGATATTAAAATCATTTTTATAAAAGATGGCAAGAGTGCCATCTTTTTTTTGAAATGAAGGACACAAAAAGCGGACAAAAGAATTTTATAATTTTTAAGATTAGAAAAAGAGAGGTAAGAAAATGAAATATGAATTGACATATGGAGAAAGATTTCATGATTTAGTATTGGGTTGGACTTATATGAATGGTGGAAGTATACTTTTTACTGATGAGGTGGCACCAAAAGGAGCTATGGTACCAGGGTATAGCAATCACGTAATCGACTTATCCAAAGATAGAGATGGAAGTGTAGTTGGATGGTTTGAAGGTGACATTTATAAAATAAGTACACAAGCCAAAGGGCAAAAAGTTATCTTTAATGAAGATTGTGGCTATATGTTTTGTAATCGTGGATTAAAAAAGATTATTAATCTTAATATGGTTGATACTTCAAATGTAAAAAATATGAAAGGAATGTTCTGGAACTGTGCAGAATTATCTGAATTGGATTTGAGTTCTTTCAATACATCCAATGTGAAAGATATGTCAGAAATTTTTTATGAATGTGAAAGAGTAACAAATCTAGATTTAAGAAGCTTTGATACATCTAATGTAGAAAATATGTCGTGGATGTTCAAAGGATGTGAAAATCTAAAAGAACTGGATTTAAGTCACTTTGATACATCACAAGTAAAATATATGCATGGTATGTTTTCCACTAATCCGAATTTAGAAAAAATAAATTTATATAATTTCAACACTTCAAGTGTCGAAAACATGGGTAACATGTTTAAGGGATGCATAAGTCTACAAGAATTGGATTTAAGTCATTTTGACACATCAAATGTCACATATATGAGTGGTATGTTCGAAAATTGTGATAAATTAAAGCAATTGGATTTGAGTAATTTTGATACATCACAAGTAAAATATATGGACGGAATGTTTGCTGGGTGTAAAAATCTACGAGAATTGGATTTAAGTCATTTCAATACAGCAAAAGTAGAACATATGGGATATATGTTCAACGACTGCCATAATCTTGAAAAACTAGATATAAGTGGTTTTAACACATCTAAAGTAGAATATATGTCACACATGTTCTGTGAATGCAAAAAATTAACAAATTTAGATTTAAGCAACTTTGATACATCACAAGTTTATTGGTCTATGAGCCGTATGTTTGCAAATTGCGAAAATTTAGAATCCTTAGATTTAAGTTCATTTGATACATCTAGAGTGGCAGACATGAGTGAAATGTTTGATGACACTAGTAAATTAACAAAAGAAGGATTGAATACTTCTGATAAGTATATTTTATCTTTATTTAATGAAGAAAAGGGTAGAGAAAGTGAAAAGACATTCGCTTATGAAAATATCAATCCAAAGAACTTGAAGATGAACAAAGGAAAAGAGATGCAGAAAGATAAAGGTATCGATAAAGAAAACTAAAAGCTAAAAGGTGGCAACGATGCCATCTTTTTTTGTGAAATGAAGGACACAAAAAGCGGACAAAAACGAGGCATACTATTTTATATAGATAAAATGTATTTTGATTGCATATCATATGTTTAAGTTTATGATTCAACACAAACAGGTTCTACAGAGTATTACTCAATGTGTGCTGATTGAAATGCATTTATCAAGGAGGACAATATATGATTGTTGTAAAAAAAGAGGATGTCAAAAAGGATGCGAATGGACAATATAAAGTTGTTCGTGCAAAAGATGGTACAGAGTACCTATGCATTAAATCCAAAAATCATTATTTGAAGGAAATCAAAGAAAACATGAACTATGTGTTGCATAATTCAGAGTATTTCAAAGATAAAGAATATGATTTGGATAAGATGAAATATGCTAATGTTTATTTATATGTTCCTAAAGAAACGTTAATGGATAAATATCCTGACGGTAAAACTGTTGCCTTTAAAATTGATACTTTTAAAGATGGAATTATCCCAATCGTTTCTGTGGACATGGGACCTAAAGAATCTATGAGCCAAGAAGGAGATAAACCAAAACATGATTTTATGATGTTAAAAAATGTATATGCAAATAAAATCTATAGTGGTATGAACTTAGAAGGGAAACAGGTTCTAGTGTCTGATAAATTAATCAAAGACACAAAAGGTGATAGCTGCATCTTAAGTTTTCATAACGGAAAAAACTGGTGTACTGCATTCGTTTCAAAAAAAGATGTTGAGGACTCAAAATTTGCAGGTTCTAAGAATATTAAGCTATATCCAAACCGTCAATACAAAGTAAGTGAATCGGTTCATTATCCAAATGGAGAAAAAGAATATATCAATCACCAATATAGAGGTGAATATATCACTAAATTGGTGAATGAGTCTAAAGAAAAATATAAAGTGCAAAAAAAAGATAATGATCTAACACGATGAATCATTTAAATCTGTAGAACACAAAACAGATGGCATATTGCTATCTGTTTTTATTTAAATCATAAAAGAGACAAGACACAAAAAGCGGACAATAGTTGCATATTATATTTATATACAATTAAAAAGAATATGAGGTGAAATAAATGCTAAGTCAAGAAGATTATAAAATCATTGAACAATATGTAAAACAAAAAAACGGAAAAGTAGAAACATTACCGATAAAAGAAAAAGATGGGAAAATATATCCTTCTTCTTTAAAAATTACATTATACAGAGATAATGATGTTACAAACACAAAAAGAGAAAATGAACTTGTTTTTTATATACGCCAAGGTGAAATTGACGAAGAAACAAATCAAGAAAAAGAAATGACCATGAATCAGTTTTTACGAGATAGCGATCTAAGGTATAAAGAAACTTATAGTTTGACACATTCAGCAAAAAGTCAGTCTGATAGGCTAAAAATTAAAGATTTTTTTAAAGGAATCACTCAATGTAGAACTCCTAGCCTAAACTTCATGAGAAAAAAAGTCAAAGATGCTGTTTCAATAGTAGATGTAATCAATCATTATATATCCGTACAGAAAAAAGGAAAAAACTATGAGGCCGTCTGTCCATTTCACGATGATCATGATCCTAGCTTAAAGATAGATGCAGATAATAAGAGGTTTAAATGTTTTGTGTGTGGTGAAGGAGGAGATTGTGTTGAATTTGTAAAAAAATATAAAGAAATCAACGATATTGCCTATAAAAATAAATCGAATTCCGAAAAGATAGCTATTGCTATCAATGAAATTATTGACATATGCCATCTAGATATTAAAAAAATAAAAGAAGGCAGCTATGATTACCAAAATGATAATGTGGATAGTTCAGGCCGACCATACGAAGAGGAAGAGAAACGAATCTTAAAGTTATTGGAGGCTTTTCAATCTTATGCATTATATGAATATGAAAATGGTGAAGAAGGCAAAGAAGCACAGACCTACCTTTTAAAAAGAGGAATTCCTTTAGATGTGGCAAAAAAACTTGGTTATGGTATAGTTCCTGTAAACGGAGCTGCTAAATATTTAAGAGCAAAGGGCTTTACGGAAACTGAAATGATAGGATCAGGTTTATTTAACAAAGGCTATGGAGATACATTATTCTATAATCAGTCTGTTCAAATAAGGAAAGCAGATAGGCAAAAAAATATAACATCTTTATACAAAGAAAGACTCTTAATTCCTATAAAAAATGATAAAGGTAAAGTTATTTCGTACTGTGGAAGAAATATTGCTCAAATCGAAGATGCTGAATTAAAGGAAGAGGCTGATGAAAAGAAATATAACAATGGACCTACAACAGAGGTTTTTAAAAAAGTCTATGAAAGATCTAAAACTTTATATAATCTAGATAATGCAATAGAGCTTGCAAAAAACAATGAAATCTATGTTGTTGAAGGGTTCTTCGATGTTGCAGGTGGTATTAAAATGGGAATAAAAAATATTGTTTCCACTTTAGGAACTGCAACAACACCTAAACAAATTGAACGATTAAAAAAATTAAATTGTACTGTAAATTTAACACGTGATAATGACGAGGCTGGGGTAAATGCGAATATCAAGAATTGTGAACAACTTATCAAAGAGCATGTGGATGTATGTGTTGTCGATTTACATGAATTAGAAAAAAAATGTAGAAGCAGTCGTTTGCAGGGTGACATGAAAGATCTTCTTGATTTTTCAAATCTAAAAGATTCGCAAGGAAGAGGCAAAAGGCTAGTTGAAGAGCATTTAAAACTCGTCACAAAAAAACCTGTTGAATATACATTGCAGTATAAATATTTTGCTGATTGTATTCATGGAAACCCAGAACAACCAAATAAAGTGACAGACTACAAATTAAAAAAGCTAACACCTGAACTTATTTTGGATGCCTATAAAAAACTACAAAAAGATGGTTTTACGGAAGGGGTACATGCTGGATGGTTTGTAGATTTTTGTAAAAAGAATTCTGAATATTCGAGAATGGAAATCAAAAACTTTGTAGGTATTAAAGACAATGATTACGAGATAGAAAAAATGAATTTGAAAATTCGTGAACTCGAAGAAAAAAATCAGTCATTAAAAGAAGAAAATGAACAACTTAAAAATGAACTAACAAAAATAAAAGAAAATAATGAAGTTGAAAAAAATAAAACGGCTTTACCTGATACATCTAAAAAAGAAGATTCCCAAAAAATATGTTTTATTATGGAAACAGACAAAGATTGTGCAGCCTGCAAAAATATGACAATCGCCAATGGAAGAAGCATCCAACATTATGAATTTATATCTTGTGAACAGTGTAATTCATTAGAAGAAGTTCAGAATATGGTAAAAGAGTCTCATAATAAAAATATAATATTGGCATTCAATCAAAACAAAGAGGATTCAAAGTCTTTTGGTGGTAGGAATGCAGCAACAAAATTACAAACCCTATTAAGAGAAGATAACATTGATGTCGCAATTCATTTACCAAAAAGTTGTGAAACATGGTATCAAACATATACAGAACAGTTTAAAAAAAATCCCATAAAAAATGAAGAAAAAAATATTAAAAGAGCTGAACAGTGTGGTGTTGATACTCGATAGATTGATGTTAAAAAATAAAAATAGGACACATTACCGTTAAAATTAAACTATTAAATCAACATAAAAAAAATGGGAATATGTGTTCAATAGCATATCAAAAGAAAAAGGAGGTAAATTTAAATATGAGATTTTTAGAATGGTGGAAGAATACTTCTAAAAATTCCAGTACAGAATGTTCTCAAACTGGAATTGAAAGCAGCAAAAAGAGTTCAAGACTAAAAAAATTAAAAAAAGGAGTCAAATATTTATATGCAGGTTTTCTTGCATACTGTCTGTTTGTTGTAGGAACGGGGAGTATTGGTGGTTACTATTTAAGTAATCCGAATGCAGATGCAAGTGTGAATATGCAAGGAAGTGGTGGCTATTCTAATTATTATAACTATGAACAGAGTGGACTCATTTCTGTTACTGCATCAAGGAGTGGCAATACCGTTAATGTAACTGTTAGTGGTACAATTGCATATAAGCCACACTTTTGGGGTGGCTTTGGAGCCGTTATTACAGATTCTGATGGAAACGTGTTGAAAGATATGCGTGATGCATCATCACCAGCTCCAAATAACATATATTATAAAGATATGTCGGCATTATCTTGCTCGTTCACATATACTAAAGCAAATCCTACGGTTTGGATTTATGCAGGCCCTGGTATGCCTGGTGTACCAGGACAAACTCTGGATGCTTCATGGAGAACAGGTAATTCAACACAATATACTATTGGCTCAGGAGGTATATATGTCGAAATTACACATCATAGTGTTACATTGGATGTTCCAGCAGCCGTTTCAGATACGTTGATATATAATGATAATGGTGGTTCTAGTGGTCCTGGTAGTCAATCTGTAAATGGAAATGCAACAATCTCATCCACAAAGCCAACTCGTGATGGATATGATTTTTTGTATTGGGCTTCGACAAGTGCATGGGCAAATGAAGCAAAGACAGTTAAAATAAATAATTCAACAATTGACAGAGCATTCGTTCACTCTATTGGAAACAACAAATACGAAATCATGGTACATACAAATGGAAGCATTGGTTCTGTACAAGTGCCTATATGGACTGCTGATGGAAATCAATCTGATCTTAATTGGCATCCGTTAGGAAGTGGAAGCTGGACAAGAGATGGACAGTACTATAACTGGGGTGCACAAATTACTCATAATGGAGATTTAGCTGGAGTACAACTTTGGATGCATATCTATGCTTACCGAACAGGTGGAGATAAATTAGGTGTAGAATATGGAGCATTGCCTCAAGTTTTTTATCCAGGTGGAAATTATAAATATGTAAGTGGTGAAAAGAAGTCTACAACATTATATGCTATCTGGTCAGCACCTCATACATATTCAGTGGCATACAACGGCAATGGTGCAACAAGTGGAAGTATGTCGAAAAGTAATCATACATATGACACTGCAAAGAATCTGACTGCTAATGGATATACAAGAAATGGATATGCATTCCTTGGATGGAGCACAGATCCTAATGGAAGTGTTCAATATAGTGATGGAGAATCTGTGAAAAACTTGACTGCGATAAATGGGGGTACTGTAAATCTATATGCTCAGTGGAAACAACTTGGATATGAAATCGATTATGATGGAAACGGAGCCGATGGTGGAAGTACAAGTGGACAATTTGTGCCATATAATCAAACAACATCATTGAATAAAAACGGTTATTATAAAAAGGGATACAAGTTCAAAGAGTGGAATACGAAGACTAACGGTAGTGGCGAGAGCTATAAAGATCAACAAAAAATCACGGTCGATGAAAACAAGACTGTAACTAAACAATAATGAAAGATGGCAATGATGCCATCTTTTTTAAAGATTGATGAATGCAAAAAATCTGTGAAGTGATTAAATAAATAAATAGGTAGATGCGAAGCATCTACTTTTTTTATGGGGTGAGTGGGCTGCGAAGCAATGTTAGCTTTGGCTAAAGGCCTAGTCTCTGAGTTTTGACAGTGATGACTATTTGAGTATAGGGTAATGCTTAAAGTGTGGTTTGTTTTGATTGAGAATTAAAAGAAAAAGTATGTGAAAATGGTATGCCTTTTTAGTGGAATGAATGACACAAAAATTGAACAAGAATCTACTATAATGAATATATTATAAAGGAGATGTAAAAATATGGAAATCATACAATTAAAAGATAATAAAAGATTCATTCCGTGTAATTATCATATCAATGACGATATAATGATTCCCAGTTATTTGGATATGGAAACTGGTGCATTGATTCCACAGAATTTAAAAGATGATTATACATTCTGGCATAATGAGCTTGAAGAGAAAAATGAATATATTACATTTGAAAAAAATAAAATCCCATTCGAATTAACGGAATATTGTGACGAAAATGAGAACTTAGGATCTATTGCTCAACTTATAGATGGGCATTTAACTTATGAAACTATGAAATGTATTAAAGTTACTCATAATGGAATATTGGATGGTTTGTCTACAGAAGATAGATATGTTCCATGTGTAGTGGGGGTTCTATTTGAACGAATTATAAATGATGTCCTAAATTATAATGGTTGGGGAGAAGTTACAAATTCATATATGGAAGTATCAAAACATATGTCAAATGATGGAGAATTTGTCATTCCACTTCATGATAAATGTGACTTGAAGGATGTTACTTGGACGACAATACAGCAAATTATTCAAAATTTGAGGAATTTATATAATGATTATGATGTGGATGAAGAAGCAATGTTATATGTTGACACACTAACAGGAAAAACACGAGATGGTGTGCCTCTTACAGATGTATTAGAAGACTGCAATGAGTATAAACATGAACTTGAGTCTTTGGAAAAAGATTGTCGTGATAAAATGCAAAGCATTCAGGCAAATGTAAGAAATGGGAAATATATGGATGACTTTAAAACTATTTATCAGGAAAGTATAAGAGAAGTCATTAATCAAGCAAAAAAAGACAGTCCTATACTCTACCTTACTGATATAGGAAAATATAAGATAAATAAATTCTTACAAGAATATCAAGATAAAAAAAGTCTTTTGGAAGTTACTGAGAAATCCCCTTATGAAGGATATGTGACAAAAGATAGAATCCTATATGATTTGAATCAACAAGCTTCGCCTAATTCAACATTTGAGGCTAGATATCCAATTTCAGAAAAAGAATATTATGAAAAAGAATTAAAATTAAATTTAGGTAGTGATTTTTATTCAATTAACAATCCAATTCAAGAGATGGCATGTAAAGCATTAGATGTATATGTGCAGACTGTAACAAAAGATATGCATATAGATACTGATATTTATAATGAAGATACATATCTAAAGTCATTAAAAATGAATATAGGACTGCTTGAGTCTTTAAAACAAAATTTGGATCAATTTTACGATGGCACAAATCTCGTGTGGGAAGAAATACTACAAAAAAGCAAGGGGTATATAGAAGGTGGAGAATTCATAGAAAACTTTAATTCTACATCAAAAAATACAGAGTATGACAAGTTATGTAATAAGACATCTGAAGTGCGAGTAAAAAGTGCTATACGAAGAGAATTGGACAAAATATATCAAAACTATGTTCAAGATTTGAATTCTATATACTCTAAAAAAAATGATGCGAAGCAAAAAATAAGTAGTATAACAAAACCAATGCAACATACGAATATAGACAAAAAATATATGAAAGATGTTATGGGAACATGTGTAACTCATAAAGAAAAGAATGCTCTACAAAAATAGGTGGCAACGTTGCCATCTTTTTTGTGTTGCGAGAGTCACAAAAAGTGGACAAAAATAAAATAAAATCAAGTCATAAGATGAAAGGAAAAAATGAAATGGAAAGACAAATGCAAATTAAAGAATCAAAAGAAGAGATTAATGGATTTACTTTAGCAAAAAACACCGAAGAGATGGCAATTTTGAAAGTTATGGCCAAAACACCTTGGGAAATTGCACAACATCCATATTTAAGTTCGGATTATGAATATATAACTATGACTAAAGAAGAGAAGAACATTTTCACAATAGTGAAAACAGATGGAACTACATTTAGCTTTTCAAATCTCGAAATGACTGGTGCAAGTATTGGTAAATTAAAAGGTGAAGTGTATGGTGCTCTTAAAAAGTATGGTGTGACTGTAGATATTCCAACTATGGAATTACCTCAAAAAATGGAGATTTACTATAATAGATTTACTCAAAGCTGGCAAGCCAACTTATCGTTTAAAGGCATTTCTAAGGAACAACAAATGTATCTTTATACCCAAAATGCAGAAGAAATGTGCAAGGAAATTGAGAAAAGGTTTAAAATCAAATTTAAGCCATTGGTTCATGGGTATGCACAGACTGGTATTGACATTTGGAAAACAGAAAGAGATTATTCGAAAGAAGTGGAACTTTCTCATAAAAAGGATCAACAATTTGAAAAGAAGAATATGCATAGTAATGTAAATCCAAAAAACATTTTAAAAACACATAACAAGCAAGAAAAAGATGACAAAGAGAAATAAGATGGCAAGAGTGCCATCTTTTTTAAGGTGAAGGACACAAAAAGCGGACGGAAATGAAATAAAATTAAATTATAAGATGAAAGGAAAACTATACAACGGAAAGACAAATGATGGAAAGACGAGCACGAAGTATGCGAAGCAATTGAAGAAATATATGGAATCAAATTTAAGTCTTTAACTCATGGATATGCACAGACTGGTATTGACATTTGGAAAGCAGAAAGAGATAATTCGAAATAGATTGCTACTTTGCAAAAAAAGAGCAACAATCTGAAGAAAAGAATGTGCATGGTAATGTAACACAATATAATAACAAGCAGATAGTAAATAAGAAAAATGTAATGGATTAATTAAAAAGCAAATTAATAAAAACTATAGAATAATTACGATATTTTTTTCTTAACTACTTTAGAAAGGATGATAAATTTATGAACCAATGGAATATTTTATTAGACAGAATAAACCAGAATAAGCTTAAAACTAATTATGTGGGCGAGTTAAATAAAGAAAATGAAAAAAAATATTGGGAAGACCAGATGTGGACTAAATCTCTTTCAAAGCAGGCTGACAGTCTCTGTGACAGATTATTTGAATGTTTTGAAGATATGGATCCGTATGAAGCAATGGATTGCAGGGATATAGATATTGATATACAAAAGTGTGCTGTATATGAAGCTTTGGTTTCAGCAGATATAGACGATATCATCTCTGATCTTGAAGATTATAAGAGTGCATGTTCTGATGCCGATTTGGAGCAATATGACAAGATTCAGAAGTTGTTGGATGATGTTCTTCAATTTGAAAAAGATGTAGATTTGCACTATGTTCAACAATTTGATCCACACTATACAGTCTCTATCTGTACTGAACATGATATGTTAGAAAAAGGAACAGTAAAGGAACAACAATCAGGAAAACAAAATGTATATAGTAATGTAAATCCGAAAAGTGTTCGACAAGTACATCATAAAAAAGAAAAAGAAGTGGATGACAAAGAGAAATAAGGTGGCAACGATGCCATCTTTTTTTGTGAAGTGAAGGAAACAAAAAGCGGACATAAATCATATAAAATCTAAGTACAAGATGAAAGGAAATAAAAGATATGGAAACATGTATTGAAGATAACACCAAAGAAATAAATGATATACAGGCTTTTGCTAGATATAATGTAGAAGAGGCACTTTTGGACTACGAGCAGCAAAAAGGAATCGATTATGAAAATCTTACATACATAGAAGACACACAGCATCGATATGAAGTGGTAGAGTGGTTAATACAAAACGAAGGAGGCAAGTATATAAACAAAGATAAACTTGATTGGGTTAAATTATTTACAGACAACAAAGATTATATTGAGTATGGTGAAAATCTTGTGTCTGAAATAAAAGAGCATATTCAAAGAAAAGCAAGTGGACTACAATATAAAGAAGTTTGTAAGATGCGGGTTCAAGAAGCAGTAAAAAGAGAATATCATAAAATACATAAGCAATATTCACAAGAGTTACTGCATTCTGATGAAAAAGAAAATCAGTTCAAAACAAAGAATGGAACATATGAAAATATAAATCTGAAAAACTTGAAGATGTGCAAAAGGAAAGAGTTGCAGAAAGAGAAAGACACAAAAAACGGATTAAGTAAAAATTAGATGGCAATGTTGCCATCTTTTTTGCTAGAGAAATAATGGAAAAATAAAAATGGGGCGAAAATATGCAAAAATACAGGATGTGTGAATGTATATAAAGGATATGTAAAAAACACAGCTTTTATGCAATTCCAATACAAACAATCAAGGAGGAACAAACCTGTATGTTTACAAAAAAGACAAATGATACAAAAGTGATGAAAAATCAAACTTCTATAAGTCAAAAAGATAAAAAAATGTCAAAAAAAGAAATACGAAAAAAAGAACAGGAAATCAAAAAGAAAGCCTTTGATAGTCAAATGAATAATCAAAGGTATACAAGTGAAAAAAGAACTGTGTCTGGAAAAAAGAAAAAAGTTAAAAATCCAATGTTGAAACCTAGAACAACAAATGAAGTGGTTCAATGCTTTTTCAAGGAATTTGATAAAAAAACAAATATTTTCAAGATTGCAGATAACAAATATTCTGTATGTTATGAGTATAAAGACATCAACTTTTCTAAGACGGATGGTGATGAAGTTTTAAATGTCCTAGTAAAGTGGAGAGATTATTTGAATTCATTAAATGAAAATGTGAGCTGCCATATTGTAGATGCTAACACACCTGTCAAAACGAAAGAGTTCAAAGAAAAGTACAGCATGGATGTAAGTGATAAATTAAATCCTATTGAAACCCAATTATGTGAAGAATTCAATGATATGATCTATAAAACTATTGGTGACAGCGAGCTTACATTAACAACACGGAGATATTTGGTGCTTACACTGGAAGGTGAAGATTATAAGCAAGTTTCAAAACAACTTGTAGATTTAGAACATTCAGCAATGACAAAGTTCAAGGAGTTTGGTTCATCTATTTCTATGGTTACGTGGAGACAACGATTAAAAATTCTTTACGAGACATTGAACTTGAATGCCGTATCCGATGAAGAATTTGACAAAATTCTAGAACAGGTCGGAAATAAAAAAGATGAAGCTGATCAAACATATACAATCTATGATGTACTAGCTCCAAAGTATTTTAATATGCGTGAAGATGATTTAATCGAAATTCATGATTCCAACGATCCTGGTAGTCCGCAAAAATTTATACGTACATTGTATGTAGCAGATTTGCCAAGCAGTATGACACCTCGATTCTATAATCGAATTACTACGATTGAAGATGTTATGAGTATCATTACATTGAATATTCAACCTTTAAACAATGGGAAGTTTTTGAAAAAGGTTAATCAACAAATCACGGGTATGAAATCTGAACGCTTGTCGAAAGTAAAAAAAGCTCAGAAAAATGGTTATGATTACAGTATTGTTGTGGATGAAGCACTGGAAGATAAACTCGATAAGGCACAAGAACTAAGAACCGATTTAACAAAGAATAAGCAAAAAATCTTTGATATGAATATGATGATAACATTGATTGCAAACAGTTACGAAGATTTAACAAATGCAACATTGAAAATACTAGAAATATCAGGTGAACAACTTGTTGATGTAAAGCAATTGATGTTCATGCAGTTAGAAGGATTGTTACATTCGCTTCCTTTTGGCCACAATGAATTAATGATTAATCGTACATTGACAAGCGATGCTCTTGCTTTGAATGTACCTTTTAACTCAAAAGACTTGTTACAACCAAGTGGATTGTTCTTTGGACAAAATCTTGTATCTAAACGAGGAACATGGGCCGATAGAAGAAAATTAATGAATGGCAATGGATGTGTATTAGCTACATCAGGAGCAGGTAAATCATTCAATGTAAAAACACAAATTGAACAGATACTTTTGAAGTATCCTGAAGATGAAGTCGTTATCATCGACCCACAGGGAGAGTACGATCCATTGCTACAGGCATTTGATGGACAAAAAATCAAGATATCAACAAATTCAAAGACATATATCAATCCATTTGACACAGATATGAATTATGGATTTGGTGATGGGGGTGCAGATCCAGTGCGCGAAAAGACTGAATACCTAATTGCCTTCTGTGAATCCTTGACTGGAGCAGGAACATTAGATGGCATTGAAAAGACCATCATTGACCGTTGTACACGAATTGTATTTGAAGATTATCAGAATAGTCATTTCAGTGATAAGTCATTAGCACCTGATTTAAAGGTATTCCATGAATGTTTGAAGATGCAGCCAGAAATAGAAGCTCAACAACTTGCATTGACATTGGAACGGTATGTTAATGGAAGTATGGATTTGTTTGCTCACGAAACAAATGTTCAAATCAAAAATAGATTTGTATGTTTTGATATTTCTGATTTGCCAACGTCTATTCAAAATACGGGCTACCTCGTGATTTTGGATCATATCATGAACAGACTTGCACATAATGCTGTTTTAAAAAAGTGCACATGGTTGTATATTGATGAGTTTCATATTTTGTTAAAGAATCCATATTCGGCTGAATATGTTGCAAAAATCTATAAAACCGGGCGTAAATTAAATGCTTTGAATACCGTGGTTACACAAAACATCTCCGAAGTATTGGAAAATCCACAAGGAAGAAAAATATTAAGTAACTCTGAATTCGCCTGCCTTTTTAAACAGAAGCCTTTAGATTTGAAAGCAATCCAAGAAATCTTTAATATTCCGAATGAGATGGCAAGTTACTTACAAGATCCACCATTCGGACAAGGAATCATGGTTTTTGGAGAAGATAAACTTCCATTTAATTTATTTGTGCCTGATAATACAGAAATCTATAAATTAAACAACACGAAGAATATGAATATTCGTGACCTATAAAATAAAAAAGGTGGCAGTGATGCCATCTTTTTTATTGATAATAGAATGTCTGAAGTATATTTATATATACACAGAAAATGTTTTAAAATATACACAGAGGATTCTTTAAAATGTTTCACGTGAAACATAAAAAGCCTTTATAAAGGCTTTTTAAACAGTTTAGAAACTATATAATATATTATTTTAGTTTTTTTTGCAATATTGTTTTTCATGATTTTTAAGTTTAATATTAAAGCTGACACTAAGTATATAGTGCGGTATACTTTAATTGAAAATTGATATTTGAAATATGATTGTAAAATATTCATCCGTTCCATAAAAAAAGGGCGAATCTTGTTTAAAATAAAAAGACATTCACCTTAACTATAAAAATGGGTCTCACACTTTATTAGTGAGTCTGAAACAAACTGATAATACAAAATGGTGCATTGATATGTTCGTTGAGATAAATCTCATGTTGTGAAACACCTCCTAAAAAATTACCCAATGTTTCTTGATTTTATCAAAATACACCTACATATAATTGCAGATTGTTTTAGAACCATACCCATTTTACGAAGATATGTCATAAGACATGTAATGGAAAGGATATGAATATGTTACATCTATTATCTTCTATTGGTGGAGTACTTATTGTTTGTGCTCTTATCGGTATCGTTGCTAGTGGCTATGTGAAATCGCCACCGAATGTTGCTTTTATTATTTCTGGTTTTAGAAAAGAACCACGTGTCTTGATTGGACGAGCTGGAATTAAGCTTCCATTTTTGGAAAGAAAAGATGTCCTATTAGTCAAACAAATCAGTGTGGATATCAAAACAAATGGTTATATCCCTACACAAGATTTTATTGGTGTGGATGTTGATGCCGTTGCTAAAATACGAGTCAAAACAGATGAAGAAGGTATTCAAGTTGCGATGAAGAACTTCTTGAATATGTCAGAAAGCGATATTGTAGCAGCCTTAACAGATTCTTTACAAGGAAACATGCGAGAAATCATTGGAACAATTACCTTAAAAGATATCTGTAATGATCGTAAAAAGTTCGGTGATGAGGTACAAGAAAAGGCTCAGAAAGACATGAATGCTTTGGGTATTGAAATTATCAGTTGTAACATCCAACGAGTAGATGACGAAAACAACTTAATCAATGCTTTGGGACAAGATAACATGGCACAGATTCAAAAGGATGCTTCAATTGCTAAAGCAAATGCAGATAAAGAGGTTGCTATTGCCGAAGCTAATGCTCAAGAACAAGCAAATAAAGCTAAAGTTGATGCTGCCAAGGTTATTGCAGAAAGAAACAATGAATTAGCTTTGAAACAAGCTGAATTAAAAGCTGTAGAAGAAACAAAGCGAGCTATTGCGGAAGCTGCCTTTGAGCAGGAAAAGGAAACGCAACGAAAGACAGTCGTTGTTCGTACTCAGGAAGCAGAGATTGCAAAACGTGAAAAGGAAATTGAATTGCAGACACGTGAAGCAGAGGTTGCAGAAAAGAAATTGGATGCTGAAGTCCGCAAAAAGGCAGAAGCAGAAAAGTATGCAGCACAACAGGAAGCAGATGCAAATCTTTATGTACGACAAAAAGAAGCCGAAGCTCAATTGGTAGAAAAGCAAAAGACCGCTGAAGCTATCAAAGTACAAGGTGAAGCCGAAGCCGAAGCTATTCGTGCTAAAGGTCTTGCCGAAGCCGAGGCCATTGAAAAAAAGGCAGAAGCCATGAAACAGTATGGACAAGCCGCAATGATGGAAATGATTGTAAATATCTTGCCAGACATTGCAAAGAATGTTGCCGAGCCTTTAGCAAGTATTGAGAAAGTGTCTATTATCGGTGGAGATGGCTCTGGAGTTAGTCAAGTATCTAACAATGTGCCTGTCGTAATGCAACAAGTGTTTGAAACGGTGAAAGAAACAACAGGACTCGATTTAAAGGATATCGTCATGGCGAATTCTAAGACGGCTAAGACAGATAGAAATATCACTGTACAAACTGATTTGCCTTTAAAAGAAGCAATAACAGATAAAGAGACAAATAAAAATAATGATGTTGTTGGTACTGAAACTAAAGAAGAAAGTGTTCAAAACAAAAAAGATATGTCTGAAAAAGAGACAGTAGAACTGATTCAAAAGGCTACAGACGTCATTGAAAAAGCTCTTGAAAAGAAAAAAAGATAATTAAAAAAAGATGAGCAGAATTGAAATGTTCTGCTCCCTATGTGTCTAACAGTAAAAAAGTCTAGTGCAACTCTAGACGGATGCACCAAAAAAAATAAAACAAAACGACTTGTTATAAGGAAATGGGAAATATATTCACAATACATCAACAAGTCAAATGACAAATGAGGAGGAAAGAAATATGTCAAATAGTTCAAATCCAGCTTATGTACAGAAAATTCATAAGCAGTCAAACTATGCTATTATCAGTAATACTATCAGTCGAGATTTGCGTATCAGCAATGCGGCAAAAGGGTTACTTATCACAATGCTTGGATTACCATCAGAATGGAAATATTGTGTTGAAGGGTTAGTGAAAATTTGTAAGGATGGCCGTAAATCTATACAAAATCAATTGAAGGAGTTAGAAGATAACTACTATCTTTATCGTGAAAAATTAACACCTGATCAGACTGAAACAAGAACAATACAATACATCTATCATATTTATGAGATTCCTTATGTTTGTAAATATTTAGAAGATGGAACTATTATTGATACACGTACTGGAACTATTGTCGAAAAAGGTTTCTTAAGTCTTTCTCCAATTACAGAGCCAAAACAAAATAAAATGTTGTTTGACCAAGTTGACCAAAATATGGAAAACCTATTGGAAAATAGTCTTTTTACATTTATGTTGCAGACTCAACACTTTGAAGGAGATTTTAATCAATTAAAAGAACAACTTCCTCAAGAATTTCATACAATGAACAATCGAGAATTTTCTAAATTATTGAATCGAATCAAACAAAAACTAGTGACGAATAAAAACATTGTTATTGCCAATCGTCACTCAAATAAAGGGACTAAGCTTATTATAGATTTTGCTGTCAATTTAGAAAAGAAAAGCAACGATGAAGATGAAAATGCTAAAAATGCTTTATATAAAGGTGACGAATCAAGAACCCCAAAAGGGTATGCTCATTCGTCACTCGTAGAGGAAAAAGTGACGAATCAAGAACCCCAAAAGTGCTCGCTCAGTAGTGCCTGCTCTGAAGTGTCTGCACTAAAGGAACACAATATAATAATAGATAACAACAAAATAGAAATAAATAAAAATAAAAAAAGAAAAGAGTGTTCAAAAAAATATAAAAAAAGTAACGATGAATTTTATTCATCACCTCAAGATTTGCTAAATACGGAACAAACTAGCAAAGCTAGTTTTTCCAATATTTTGAACACTCCTAACAATAATGAAATTGAAGACTTTGATGTAAAAGAAACTTCTCATAATGAACAAGATGCATTGAATTTGAAAAACTTAGAGAGCTTTGCACCTCAAATGAACGTGGAAGGTAATGATGGGTTTGATGAAATTCCATTGTTTGAAGATGTAGATTTAGTAGCTTTGAATCTTTATGGATGTAATGGTGCAAAATCGTATTCATATAACAAAGAAAAAAATAAGAATAAAGCAACTAAAAGGAATGTCAACCCTCAAAGCGAAACAATTCAACCTTTAGAAAATAGTGCATCTACTACAAAAAAGAAAAAAGTGGAAACTATTTATGAACGCTTGGAAAAGCAACCATTCAAGACAGAACAACAAAAAGAGCTCTTTGATTACATCGTAAATCGTTATGAATATGACATTCATTCTCTTAAAGTAACAAGTGTCAAAGCTAAAATTATACATAAATTGATGAACTTCAGTTCTAAAATTGCAGATTACACAACTAATCCTGAATTGAGAGTTCTATTGTTGGATTATTTTGAACAGAAAATGGGCAGAAATTCTAAATTCAAATATTGCGAATACAATTTTGAACAGTTAGATAAATTAGCTGGTGATGATGATCAATTAAAAATTGATATTGTAAAACAGTCTTTAGGTAATGGATATTTAGGCTTGTTCCCATTACAAAAAAAGAAACCAGTAACCATGGCAGAAAGATTGGCAGATTTACCATTCTAATATGTAAAAACGGAAAAGAGAAGAAGATACTATGAATATACAAGAAACAAATAGAGTTATGAAAGAAATAAAGATGGGGTATCCGTACTTTTTTGGAAAATTAACGAAAGAGGATGGGAATGATATGCTCCTTACATGGAGTAAAGAGTTTGCCAATGTGCCATATCAATATGTAAATATAGCAATGGATCATTTAATGAAATCGTTAGAATATGCTCCTTCCATCGCAGAAGTCTATAAAGAGATTTTGAAATGTTGTAAAGTTTATTTTCCATCTTCAGTGGATTGCTGGGATTTAATAAAAAATGTGTTTGATGACATAGAGTATTATACATCTGAAGAAAAGTGTGTAGAGTATTTCAACTCTCTCCCACAGTTCGTTCAGAAAATACTAGAAAGTCCTAGCACATTGAGCTACTATCTTGCACGAAGAAGCAATGGATATGAATATTTTGCAAATATGGATTTTGAAAAGCGATATGCAAATGTTGTAGAACAAGAAAAAGATTTGATTTTCTGGGCTAATGACTTTAACAAAGCTATTGCTTATAAAAAGAGAGAATACGATTATATTCGTTCTTTAAATGTGAAAAGAAAAGAAATTGAAAATGAAGAAATTGAATATAACAAACAATTACAGATTGAACAAATCAATGCGATGACGGATGATGTGAAAGAAATTCTATCTTCACACAAAAGCAAAACACATGAATTAAGCTTAGATGATATAGCTCAACAACTTACATACACTGAGATTTTGGAATATTTAAATCGCCATAAAGGAGAATACGATGTGTTTAATGATGTGGTTTTATATGGTTGTTCCGAAGAGGTTCTTCAACATGAATATGAAAATGGTATTAGTAATGGTGATAAAGCTGAGATTGATGCACTACGTAAAAATTATGCATTGATGCAGAAAATTAATGATGAATTAAAATTAGAAAAGATTGATTTTCAGACTGACCCAGTGTATATTTAGCAATGTTTAAATCATTAGACAAAGAAACAAGGAAAGGAGAATTGAAATGAAACATAAAAATTTAAAAGTTAAATGTGATAAATGTGGATACGACAAAGCAATGGTAATTGACATGAGTCAACCAAATGCTAAACAAATTGTACAACTACAAGAAGAAAAAAAGTGTCCAAACTGTGGAGCAGAACAGTCGCTTCACTTTATTGAAAAATAAGGAGAAATTTAAATGGAAAAAAACATATGTTTGAACTGCACTGAAGAACAGTTTAAATGGCTACAAGAAAAAGATTCAGAAGAAATGGAAGAACTTCAGAATCTTGTCAAAAAGCATCTAGAATCGTTAGGAATGCCTTCCTCTTCTGATGATGGAAAAACAAAAAAGGTTAAAAATAAAACAAGATCTTATAAAGTTAAAAAATTTGATCAAAGATCACAGCAAATGCTAGTGCAGATTGCTATTCGAAATGCATTAGATACCTTGCTATCCATTGGTGTTCCTATGGAACATATACAGATTCTTTTCAAAGAAGATATTTTGAAAAGAGTCTATGCAATGGAAACAGTATCTTATGTGATATGTAATGATAGGATGTCATCTGAAGAAAAGCTAGAACTTACAAACAAAGCATTTGAAATAGTATTAAATACAAAGCTTGGCATCTTTAAGGCATTTAAATCAGCAACTGATGTTGATTATTTTGATTTTTTAGATGGTCAAAATATTATTTCAGACAATATGTTGGATTTTTTTCAGTGTTTATCCATTATGGATTCTGAAGAACAAATTGATGCATTGTGTGAGGATTTAGAAGCTTCTATGATGGATAATCAAGCAAACCCATCAGAACTTCTAAACTAGATTTTTGACTCAAATAAGGAAAATTCTATGGAACAAGAGAAAAGAAAACATAGAGTTTGTTTTACAGGGCATCGTCCTGAAAAAATAAATTGTTCTGAAAAAAAGATTAAAGCATGGCTAGAGATGGAAATTCGCAAATCCGTGTCAAATGGACAAAACGTCTTTATTAGTGGAATGGCACGCGGAACTGATATTTGGGCAGCAGAAGTAGTTTTAAAAGTTCGTGAAGAGATGCAAAATGTAAAATTAATCTGTGCAAGTCCTTATCCAAACTTTGAAGACCGATGGAGTGAAGAATGGAAAAAAAGATACCAATCTATTATGGAAAAAGCTGATTATGTTCAGTTTATAAACAAGGAATATTATCCATCCTGCTTTCAAGCTAGAAATGAATGGATGGTAGATTGTTCCTCAAAAGTGATTGCCATCTACAATGGATCATCTGGGGGAACTCGGAATACACTTATGTATGCTAAAAAAAGAGGTGTTCCTATTACAATTTATACTAGTAAAGAAAAAGATATACTTGATGAAAGAGATATATGAAGTTCTTAAAGGTAATGGAATGTAGTATGATTAGAATACTGTCTATTATCGTCTAAAGATAAAGATAGTTCTTAAGGATAGCGAATTTAGTATGATTAGAACCTTGTGTAATTCAAGGTATGGCAATCGTCTGTTCTTAAGGGTAGTGAAACATAGTATGATTAGAACAGCATATGGAAAAAGATGAAAAAAAACAATGTTCTTAAGGGTAGTGAAACATAGTATGATTAGAACTTTACAATCATTTAGTAGATGATTTATGTTGTTCTTAAGGGTAGTGAAATTTGGCATATTTAGAACACTGTAGACATCATGAGCTTGAGAAAAAATGTTCTTAAGGGTAGAAAAAGTAGGTGAACGAAAGAAGAAAGAGTGGATGCGAAGCATCTACTTTTTTCATGGAGTAACAGGACTGCGAGGCAGTTTGACTTGGGTTAAATGGGTTGTCTAATCCAGTTATGGTGGTGTAAGGTGATCTGGTGATAAAGGTGGCAACGATGCCATCTTTTTTTGAGGACTGTTGGTGAAGTGAACATATAAAGCATATATTCGAAGCTAGATACGGATGCAGTTGTTCGGAATTAACGAACAACTGTAGGTTTAGAAAAAAACGATAAATCTTCATAAGAAGTAAAAAATAAAAATGTTACAAGAGGGAAAAAGAATAAATCCGAATAAAACAGAAAAATAAGATAAAAAGAGGTAAAAATAATTGATTTTAAAGATGACTTGGTGTATATTATAAATACGTGCTAAGTGTATATAGTAATATGTGGTTAGACAACATAGATAACAAGGAAAATATATAAAACACTTTGACAGAAAGTTGAGGAAAATAGTGAAAATGAGTTATATGACAAAAACAATTTTAACTTTATTCATTATTATGATTATTTTAATTTTTGGAAGTTATATGAGTGCCAAACGACTTGTAAATGAATCTGGCGAAGGCTTTTTTTATGTGTTAACACCTGTACTAATCTGTGTGGCAATCAATTTTTTGCTGATAACATTTGCTATAATCTAATGAATGAAATTCGAAGAGATGCACTAAAAAATAGAATTCAAATGGGGAATAAAACAAGTGATATAAAGCTTAATTTAAAGGGGAATAGAGATATGAAAGCAAATAGAATAGCAAAAAAACAAGTTAAGGATGTACAAAAAATCAAAGATGCATGCATCAAAATCCGTTCTCAGAATCCAGGGTATACAGATGAAGAAGTGCTTCGTCTAGCTTTTATTCGTGTTAAAGGAACAAAAATTGGATTACGTGCATTTCAAATGGTTTGGAAAAATCCTGACAAATATGATTTTTTAGCAAATCCAATGGAAAACGAAACGGATGCACTTGATTCCATTGAAAAAATCAAGAAGAACATCAAGAATGATGGAAAAGAATCTGAAGATGAGTTAAAAAATAATTCAGAAGAAGATTGTTAAAAGTGTGAAATAATACAATTTAGGGGCTGACATTGTGTACATAGTGCGGTATAGTATAAGTGCCCTTGATGGAGATGAAAAAAGTAATAGAAGGGCGGTAATTAATTTGAATTCTGAAAAACAATTGAAGAATGAGCTGACAGAAGACGAAAAATTCAAAGTCACAAAAGAAATTGTAAATAAAGGATATCTCAATGTAGATGATATCCGTAAGTTGAACAATTGGGGAAGAGATAAAGCAAAAGCTCTTTTCGATATGATTTGTGAAAAAGAAGAATTAACACCTTTAGAAATCGTAGCAAAAAAAATCAGTGTAGAAAGATATGCTAAAGTCAATCACTTAGATTTTAGTAAATATAAAGACAAAGATTGAAGAAGAAAGGTGATTTAAGAAATGGAAGAAAAAATGAAGTCTTATGCAGATTTTTCAAAAGAAGACCAAATCAAAAACAAAGTTGAAGATGGAGATACTGAAGATCATACATGTATAGAGGGTTATGTAAGTAAAATCAATTTATATCCATTAAAAGATGGCAGTTACAAAGCACCTTTTTATTTAGTAGTGAATAGAAGATCAACACATATGCCTATCGAGTGTATTGCTTATGACAAAGTAGCATTCAGTTTGGTGAAAAAATTCAATAAAGAAAAAAAATGGAAAGAGGAAGTCAAATTATATATAAATGGGCATCTACAATCGTATCCAGTAAATGGCAGACCTGTTACAACAGTGGTTGTTACTGAATTTAAGATTGTTCGATGATAAATTGCTATGGACAAGGAGGAGAATTAGTATGAGTTTTTTAGATCAATTTACACAAAACAAGGAATTTGATCAAGAATTGAAGAAAGTGAAAAGCAAGAGTGAAGTTGATTGTGTTCACTGGAGTGAAGTTCGCTACAATCCACAGAACATCGGTCGAAATGGACCTGATGAAGAAAATCTTGTGGAACAGATGGCAGAATGCCTTAGAAATGAAGGACAACTACACACCATTGTTGTTTACCGTGATGAAACATTGGGAGATGGCAAAAAATATACTTTGCTTTCTGGAGAAAGACGAACAAAGGCGGCAGAGTATAATGAAGAAAATTTTGGAATCGAATCCGAAAATTATGATGTCCAAAATAAGTCATGTGATGGTATGTTGATGGCAACTATTATTCCAAAGCCTGAAACATCAAACATGGAAAGTCTGTTGCTTATCGAAGCAAATAATCAGACGAGTGCAGAATCTTTGACGGAAGACAACAAACGAGAAATTGTAAAAAAACTTGCACAATATTTTGAAGAAGAAAAAAGTGCAGGTCGATTAAAATATAAAGGCTTGAAGAGAGATTGGATTGCAGGGCATTGCTGCTTGGCACCTAGAACCGTACAAAACTATTTGACAGGTAAAAAATCAGATTCAACTGCAATGCAGAAAAATCTAACACAAGCTGAAGAAGAAGAGATGAAACAAGAATTAGAAGCACAAAAAATGAAAGAGAAGGAAATCAAAGAGTATTGTGATACATTTGCTCGAAATGCATCATCTTATTTCGACTGCAAGGTTAAAATGAATAAAAAATATGCAATCACAATCGAACCATCTAGCAAAGAAGATTTAGAGGCTATTTTAATGCTATTAAATCTAAATGAAGACGGAACAGAAATCTCTAAAATGTAAGGATTTAAGAGATTGAATTACTAAGGAAACTAGGAGGAAAAAATTACTATGGGGAAAATTATTGCAAACGTTGTTATTAAAGGTGGAGGAGCGAAGACAACAAGTTCCTTGAATATTGCTTATGGATTGTCAAAAGAAGGATTCAGAACCATTCTTATCGATATGGATTCAAGTGCAAATGCTTCAAAGACATTAATGATAAAAGAAAAATTATCCGATGATTTTGTTGAAATCTTCCAAAATAAATATGACGAGTTGAAAAAAGATAAAAAAGACATCGCCAATTATATGTTAGGAGCTGAAGCTTTGTTATATGCGACTCAAGATAAAAAAGAAACTGTAGTGTATATTGAAAATGTGCTTCAAGAGAAAGCAGATGTCCATGAGGCTATTCGAAAAACAAAATATAAAAATTTAGATGTTATTCCATCTAGTGATGAATTGGCTGGAATCAGTGAATATTTAATGCGACATTATAAAATGCAAGCATTGAAAAACATAACTGACATTCTTCGCAAAGAATATGACTATATCATCATTGACAATGCGCCTGTAGAAAGTGCATTAATGTATAATGTTTTCAACGCCTGCCATCAAAAAGATGATACAATCTTGATTCCTATCAAGACGGATCGAGATGGATTGTCTGGGGTGGCTAACACAATTGATCGTATTCATAATTGGTATATCAAAATTGTCGGTATGCAGGAAATTCCTTGTGACATTAAGATTCTTGCAACTATGAAAAATAGAAATAAACTAGAAGATTCAGTTGTTCAGACTGCTCACAAGGTGTTTGGAAAGAATATGTATCACAATACAATTCGTTATCAAGCAAAGCCAATTATTGATGCTTCATTAGAAGGAAAAATCTTACTAGAATGCACCACTAGCAATGTAAAAAAAGATTACGAAAATCTATTGAAAGAAATTTTAAAGAAATCTTAATTTGAGTGTGTGCAAACACACTCTTGTTTTTTTGTATTAGATACGGAAGGAATTTATATGGTGACAAAACATTTAACAACATCGAAAAAACATGATGAAGTATTCAATAATTTAAAAGATTTAAATGAAGAGCAGAGAATACTTGTAGAAAATTATATTACAACATTGGAAAGAAAAATCATGGGGTTAGAGCAGACAAATCAAAACCTATCATTAAAGGTACAAAGGCATTATGAAAACCTGTACTAGATTCTTTAGTGAGAAGCAGAATGATAAAGTTTGTAGTCTTAGATACTGAAAATCGACTTGATGAAATTGGAATTTTTGATGGAGTCGAACTTACAAAGATGTATCGTCTTTCGCTCTGTGATATTTACGATAAAATTGAAAAGCAACGGCTTTTCGATGGTAGGTACTTATTAGTAGAAGCACAAGACATACAAAGTAGTTTAGTACTCCGCAAGAGTACTTACTCCATGCTGTTGCTTCAAGAAGGAGCTACAAGGAGTTATTACATACACCCAAAAGATTGTGCAATCTATTCAAGTCCAAAAGGGAACACACAATTAAAAAAAATGAAAATTATAAAGAATAAGATTGTACATGGAGAAATATACGCACCGTCATGTATAGATAAATGTATATCCTTTCGGAATTTGTATCATGCTTCATTTCTTATATAAATGAGTGATTTGTATATATGGTTTGAGAAAAATAGGAGAAAACATGAAAAAAATCGAATTGAGAGATTACCAAAAAGAATGTATTGAAGAAATTGAAAAACGTGAATCTGGAAATTATTTAATAACGATGGCAACAGGATTAGGGAAAACGGTGATTTTTTCACATTTACACCCTAAAGGGAAGATGCTCATCCTTAGTCATAGAGATGAACTTGTAAATCAACCAGTAAAATATTTTGAAGAACCATGTGGAATCGAAGAAGGCCCTGAAGTTTCTCATGGCGAAAATGTTGTTTCTGCATCTGTGCAGTCTTTAAAAAACCGTTTGGATAAATTTTCCCCAGAAGAATTTGATATTTTGATTACAGATGAGGCCCATCATGCGACGGCAGATACATATATGAAAATATATGATTATTTTAAGCCAAGACTTCATCTTGGGTTTACTGCAACCCCAAACAGAGCAGATAATGTGGGACTAAAGAAAGTCTATGATGAAATTATTTATAATAAGGATCTGAAGTCAGGAATCAAAGATGGCTGGCTATCTGATATCGAATGCTATACGGTAGAAATGGGATATGATTTGGATAAAGTCAAAAAGTCGATGGGAGATTTTTCAGAATCTGCATTAACTGAAAAAGTTGACAATCCTAAATATAACGAAAAAATAGGTGCTGCTTATTTAAAACATGCCAAAGGGCAGACATTGATTTTCTGTGCAAGTGTACAGCATGCACATAATGTGTCTAAATATATCAAAGGTTCTGTGGTTGTAAGTGCTAAGACACCAAAAGAAGAAAGAAAACAAATTATACAAGATTTTACAGATAAAAAGATCCCATGTCTTATTAATTGTCTTCTTTTTACAGAAGGAACAGATATTCCTTTGGTTGAAACAGTTATTATTGCTCGACCTACAATGAATCAAAGTTTGTATACACAAATGGTAGGAAGAGGATTGAGAAAAGCAGAAGGAAAAGACAAATTGATTTTAATTGATTGTGTAGGTGTTTCAAAAAAATTAAAGGTATGCACTGCTCCAAATTTATTTGGACTTGATACGAGTCACCTAACCGAAAAAGAGAAAAAATCTTTAGAAGGAAAAAGAATTACAGAGTTAGAAGATGCAATCAATCTATTATCAAAATCTCCTAAATATTGGATTGTTAAGACCAAAAGAGTGGATTTGTTCAATGTTGGAAAAGAAGATCTTGATTTTAAAAACATCAATTGGAATTATAACGATGAGACAGGAGAATTACGACTTGCTCTTCCTAAACAACAATTGTTATGGGTTACTTCACAAAACAAACTTGGTGAATCAGCCGTATGGTATAAAAACGGAGAAACAGATACAATGACATTTATCTCCGATTATATTGATGTACAGGATGCAATAAACACTGCATACACATGGCTTGTGGACCATAAAAAAGAAGAAAGAGCTATCTGGGATCTTACTCTTGCCAAAAAGTGGGGTAAAATGGATGCTTCAAAGAAACAGAAAGATTTTATTAATCAACTCTTGGATGATGAACAAGTTTTAAAAAAATATCCTGACATTCATGAAATATTTGATGATAAGACTGTAGATGGATTTAATAAGTCGGAAGCAAGTATCGTAATCGATTCATTGAAAAATATTACTTCTGCCAAAAAGAATAATACAAACAGAAATAAATATTCTCAAAATCGTAGGTATCATCTATACTAATAAAGACAAAAGTAAAGGTGGCAATGTTGCCACCTTCATCACTTACAGTAATAAAAATAAAAATAGGACATTATTTATATATACTCATAGACATGAGATATAAAACAAAAACGATTATAAAAGAGGCTGTCACCGTAGCTTGTTGTTTTGGTGCAGCAATCAATCTTTGCACAATTGCTATATTGGCGTCTGAAAGACAACCTTATGAAGAAACTTATGATGTGTCCATGTTTAATGAAAATCAGACAAGAATAGAAGATAGTGAGCATCTTGATGTTATGACAAAAATGAAGATTAAAAATCAAAAAAAGACTCAGAAGGCTCAGAAGAAAACATGGGAAGATTATCAAGAGCGACAAAAGAAAAAAGCCTATGCAGAAGCAAAAAAGGTTGAAGAGGAAGCTAAAAAAGCCGAAGAAGAAGCAAGAAAAAAAGCCGAAGAAGATGCAAAAGCTCAAGAAGAAGCAGAAAGAAAAGAATTGATTGAAAGTTTGGGACAAATTGGACTTAGTGACGATACTTTGAAGTGGGCACTTGAAGTTCACAAAATCAATCAAGAACTTTGGAATACACAATATGATGCTTTAGTACTTTCTGTAATCCAGTTAGAGAGCGGAGGTAAAGCATGCGATTTAATGCAGTCAAGTGAATCGTTAGGAGAAGCACCTGCTGGATATAGTTGTGGTGCATTTGAAGACGAAAAAGCTGCTTTGCGACAAGGAATTACGGTTCTTAAAAATGCATGTGTACAAGCAGGAGTACTGAATAAAGATGATTATGAAAGGATTGCTTATGCACTGCAAGGATACAATTTTGGAGGAAGATGGTTTTCGGATTATGATTCTTACTCTAAAAACAATGCACAAGAGTTTTCAAATAAAATGAAGAAAATGTTACATACAAATGTATATGGTGCAGTAGGGTATCCAGAATATGTTTTTAAATACTACAATCCAGGCTATGATTTTTCTGCTTTAGACAAAGTTGATAGTGAAGATAAAGAGAACACTTCCTCTAAAGAAGATACTTCTTCCACAAATCAATCTGACAAGTCATCAAATGAGAATATAAACATAGAAAATCAAGTAGACCAAGAAAATACAAATTAAACGAGAGGAATTAATTATGAAGAAAAAACAACTTGCTTGTAAGTTTAGTAATGGTTTCGTACTTTATGAAGTTATTGATGTAAATCAACAACCTATTTGGTATTCCTTGAAAAATGATAAGGGATATCAAATTGAAATCTACGATATCAAAGAATTAGGGTTACATTCTGTTCTTAAGGATCTGAAATATAAAACAGGCTCTGCATCTGTTTCTGAATATGGATCAGATGTATGTGAAACCTCTAAAAAAGCTTTAAGAAAGACATATAAACAAGAGGAGAAAACTAATGAAAAATAAAACTTACGAAAAAGTGAAAAAAGAATTTAAAATGGAGTTACAGAATTTAAAAAAAGCGATTCTAACTCGATATGAAATGGATATTCTTAATCATGAAGAGGACAGTTTAGATAAACTTTCAGAAGTTATTGATGATTATGAAGACATCTTGATGGGAAGACTTCAAATGTCTTTATGCATGATTGATGAGCAATTAGATGCAGAAACTCCAAAAAAGCCAGTCATCATAAAGGATAATGGATGGAATAATGGGTATAACTGTGTATGTCCAAGATGTAGTCGTCCTTTGAATGTGGAAGATGATCATCCTAACTTTTGTTCCTATTGTGGACAAAAGATTGATTGGGTTCTTAAGGATAGTGAAACGTAGTATGATTAGAACAATAATGCCACTTTTTTAGTGCTTTTTCATGTTCTTAAAGGTAGAGAAAATTAGTGAACGAAAGAAGAAAGAGGTAGATGCGAAGCATCTACTTTTTTTATGGAGTGAGTGGACTGCGAAGCAGCTTTGACTTGGATTGAATGGTTGCCTTGTCCGTTTGTGGTGGTAATAAGCAACTTGATTGTAAAGGTGGCAACGATGCCATCTTTTTTTATAATGATAACAAATGCCTTTATGTATATATTCATTGAATTTAGAGCTGACAGTATGTATATAGTGCGGTATAATAGCAATGTGGAGAAAGAAGGAGATATTTATGCTAAAAAATATAAATGACAGATTAAAAAGTGGCGATATCTGTGTTGTTGAATTTGATGTAGGCGAAGATCATCCTCTATATAAAAAGCAGGTGGAAGCAGTAGTTGATTATGTATCTGGGTTCTATGGTCAAGACATCCATGCACATACAACAAGAAAACAATTTTTACCTAATGTACCTATTCTAAATAAATGGAGTCGATGCCGAAAAGAAGAAGAGAAGCCAGTAGGCAATAGCTTTCAAATCTATAGTGGATTGGTTTCCAATGTTATTTCATAAAAAGGAGAATAAAAAAATGAATAGTAAAGAAGAATTTATTAAAATCTACAAAGAAAACATTCATCGTGAAGGAGCAGATAAATTATTAAACTTTTTAGAAGGATCACATTCTGATTTTTTTGAGGCTCCTGCAAGCACAAAGTATCATGGAAGCTATGAAGGTGGCTTGTGTGAACATAGTGTCAATGTCTATCATTGTTTGAAGGACTATCTATCAAGACAAAGAGTGAAAGATACTTATAAGATGAAATACAGTGATGAAACTATTGCTATTGTTGCTTTGCTGCATGACATCTGTAAAACAAATATCTATAAAAAGGGATTCAAAAACCAGAAAATCAATGGTACATGGGAAAAAGTACCTACTTACGAATTTAAAGACGACATGCCTTACGGACATGGAGAAAAGAGTGTCTATATGATTCAACCTTTTATGAAATTATCACGTGAAGAGGCTTTTGCTATCCGATATCATATGGGGTTCTCAAGTGTCGAACCTACAAATACTGTAGGGAAGGTTTTTGAAATGTTCCCACTGTCTTTTGCTTTGAACACTGCTGATATGGAGGCAACATATTTCTGTGAAGAAAGCCCTCAAGATAAAATGTAAGGGATGTTCAAATGGGAAATACTGAAAAGGAGATAACAATCTTTGTGTGTGGTCCAAGTGATTATGTGGATACGAAAAGTATCTGTGGTAATTTGAGATACACATTAGGAGATATACAAGAAAAGAGACATAAAAATATAAAGATTCTTTTAAAAAAAGAAGATGGAGACTTTTATAATGTGGTGAAAGACTATGCAAGTGCAAACAATATAGAAGTAGAAGCAGAAGAGAATGATGCATATGATGATTCTTTTGCAAAGAAGATTGATTTGTGTGTGGCATTTTATAAGAAAAAATGTGGGGTAGAAAAGGAAATTCAAAAGGTCTTACAAAATAAAAAAATAATCCATGCACTTTTTATTTCAAAAAGTGGCTCTACACGTCGAGTTTGTGTT
>ENA-OPCL01000475-OPCL01000475.1-human-gut-metagenome-genome-assembly--contig:-NODE-475-length-34200-cov-2.895094_pt1 | contig 34200 bp, 29 predicted proteins | sample MGYA00241251_ERZ501482 | MGnify/ENA primary metagenome ERZ501482 (study PRJEB25962, sample SAMEA2042581) | human gut metagenome | biome: human gut; feature: human-associated habitat; material: faeces... | reverse complement strand
AAGAGCGTTCAGATAATGGATGGTTGCGAGCATATCTGCTTCAGATTCTCCCGGAAGAAATAAAATTACGTGGGTGATGATCTGTACCCCAATCGCGTGAAGGGAATGGACCGCCTGCTCAAAGACGGAAAGTGGATAACCACGGCGCATCCAGTTGGCAGTGCGTTCGTGGATCGTCTGAAGTCCAAGCTCTACCCAGACCGGTTTAATGGCATTTAGTTCGGCAAGCAGTGTAAGGATTTCAGGTGAAAGGCAATCCGGACGCGTTGCGATAGATAAAATGCGTACTTCTGGATCAGAAATCGCTTCGGTAAAGATCCGGCGCAGATGACAGGCTGGTGCATAGGTATTGGTATATGCCTGAAAATAGGCGATATAGCTGTGTCCGTTGTATTTGGGGCGGACAAGGCCTTTTCCATAGGCAAGCTGATCGGCAACAGAAAGAGAAGAAGAAGCGGCAAAATCGCCGGATCCGCCTTCGCTACAGAAGATACAACCGCGTGTGCCGCAGGTTCCGTCCCGGTTCGGACAGGAACAGCCTCCGTTTAAAGAAATTTTGTACAGTTTTTCACCGAAATTCTGTTTCAGATAGTAGTCCAGTGCATAGTAGCGCCGTTCTCCCCAGCGCTGAGGAGTTCCTTTTTTGTAAGTAAGCCCGCAGGATATTTCCTGCGGGCGATTGCTATCATAGGTTTTTGTATTCATAAGATTAAATCAGAGCTTTGACAGCTTCACTTACGACCTGTGATACGCGTGGGTCAAAAGCTTCCGGAAGAATATTGTCTTCGTTCAGCTCTTCATCCGGAACAAGTCCAGCGATTGCTTTTGCTGTGGCAAGCTTCATCTCTTCGGTGATCTGTGGTGCACGTCCCTCTAATGCACCTTTAAAGATACCAGGGAAAGCGACAACGTTGTTGACCTGGTTCGGGAAGTCAGAACGTCCGGTTCCGACAACTTTTGCGCCTGCAGCTTTTGCAAGATCCGGCATGATCTCCGGTACCGGGTTTGACAGGGCAAAGAGAATAGCATCTTTGTTCATGGAAGCAACCATTTCCTGGGAAATAATGTTTGGAACAGATACACCGACAAAAATGTCAGCACCTTTGAGTGCATCGGCGAGAGTACCTGTCTTGTGATCCAGGTTTGTTACTTTTATCATCTCTTTCTTCATCCAGTTGAGATTTGGAGATTCTTCGGAAAGGATTCCTTTACTATCACACATGGTCAGGTGCGGGAAACCGTAAGAGAGAAGAAGCTTTGTGATTGCAACTCCGGCGCTTCCGGCTCCGTTTACAACGATTTTGCAGTCTTCCTTTTTCTTACCGGTAACTTTAAGTGCATTGATGATACCTGCAAGAACAACGATAGCGGTTCCGTGCTGGTCATCATGGAAAACAGGGATATCAAGAAGCTCTTTTAAGCGTGTTTCGATTTCGAAACAGCGAGGAGCAGAGATATCTTCCAGATTGATTCCGCCGAAAGCCGGTGCAATATTGACAACGGTCTTAATGATCTCTTCGGTATCCTGAGTGTCCAGACAGATCGGTACGGCATTGACACCGCCAAATTCTTTGAAAAGAACAGCTTTTCCTTCCATAACCGGCATCGCAGCTTTTGCTCCGATATTGCCAAGTCCAAGGACAGCGCTTCCGTCAGATACTACGGCAATGGTGTTGGCTTTCATGGTATACTTGTAGGCTGCATCCGGGTCTTTTGCGATAACCTTGCAAGGTTCTGCAACCCCCGGTGTATATGCAATTGCAAGGTCTTCACGCGTGTTGACGTGAGCCTTTGCTGTGGTTTCGATTTTACCATTCCATTTTTCATGCATCTCAAGTGCTTGTTCAATTGCTGACATTTAATACGTCCTCCTTTGATTAAAGTTTTCCTATACATTTATGATAACATTTTAAATATATGAAAGCAATTCAAAAAACTTCTTTATATTTTGTGCAAAATGTTGTATACTTGGGTTTATCAAAAGCAGATTAGTCAGTTCAGACAAGATTTCCCAATGTTAAAAATTTAATATTTTTTTGGATAAGAAAAGTAATTGGAATAAAGGAGGAATATAGAACATATGACGAGAGAAAAATATGAGTCCCTGCCTCTTTCTACATTAAAAGAGGTGGCAAAAACGCGCGGACTTCGCGGAATTTCAACGATGAAAAAAGCAGATCTGATCGATCTTATGCTGGAAGAAGATGACAAAGTTTCAATAAAAGAGGCGAAGGAGGAAGTAAAATCCGAAAAAGCCGGAACCGCAGATATTGAACAGCTCGACAGTGGACGTACGGTGAATGGAATTCTGGAAGTCATGGATGGATACGGATTTATCCGTTCCCAGAACTATCTGCCGGGCGAGGAAGATGTATATGTATCACCATCGCAGATCCGCAGATTCAGCCTGAAGACAGGGGATATCCTGACAGGAAATACAAGAGTAAAGACACAGTCTGAAAAATTCAGTGCGCTTCTGTATCTGACCAAGATCAATGGAATGTCTCCGGCAGAAGCAGGACGCAGAATGAACTTTGAAAATATGACACCGATTTTCCCAAATGAACGTCTCAGACTGGAAGCGGGAAAGAGCAGCACTGCAATGCGTGTTATGGATCTGATCTCTCCAATTGGTAAGGGACAGCGAGGCATGATCGTATCACCGCCGAAAGCAGGTAAGACAACCCTGTTGAAGCAGGTGGCGCTTTCTATGAGGAAGAATAATCCGGAGATCCATCTTCTGATCCTTCTGATCGATGAACGTCCGGAAGAAGTAACCGACATCAAAGAAGCCATTGAAGGGGATAATGTGGAAGTTATTTATTCGACCTTTGATGAGCTTCCGGAGCATCATAAACGTGTGTCAGAGATGGTGATCGAGCGTGCAAAACGTCTGGTTGAGCACAAAAAGGACGTTGTGATCCTTTTGGACAGCATTACCCGTCTGGCAAGAGCATACAACCTGGTTGTTCCACCGAGCGGACGAACCCTGTCCGGTGGTCTTGATCCGGCAGCACTTCATATGCCGAAACGTTTCTTTGGCGCAGCGAGAAATATGCGTGAGGGCGGAAGCCTTACTATCCTCGCAACCGCACTTGTAGATACCGGAAGCAAGATGGATGATGTCATCTACGAAGAATTTAAGGGAACCGGTAATATGGAACTGGTGCTTGACCGGAAGCTTTCTGAAAAGAGAATCTTTCCTGCAATCGATATCCCGAAATCCGGAACAAGAAGAGAGGATCTGCTTCTTACGAAAGAGGAGCAGGAAGCAGTGGATATTATGCGCCGTGCATTAAACGGAATGAAGTCAGATGAAGCGGTAGACAGCATTCTGAATATGTTTGACCGCACGAAAAATAACGTAGAATTTGTCCAAATGGTCAAAAAAACAAAGTTTATTTAGAAAATTACTTGCATTTAGAAAAAAACTATGTTATGCTAACATAGCTGTTTAAAGATATTAGCCGCGTGAAAGCGCGTAAAACGAATAAAACAAGAAGAGGTGAAAATCATGAAAGAAGGAATCCATCCAGATTACTATCAGGCAACTGTAACTTGCAACTGTGGGAATACATTCGTAACAGGTTCTACAAGCAAAGAAATCCACGTAGAAATCTGCTCTAAATGTCATCCGTTTTACACAGGACAGCAGAAAGCAACTCAGGCCAGAGGTCGTGTTGACAAGTTTAACAAGAAATACGGAATTCAGTAATAAGAGAATTCAACAGGCTGGGATTGTGAAATCTCAGCCTATTTTGTGTATACGATGAATTAAAAAGGACATAACAGAATATGAAATCTTCGAATATTGGTGGTCAGGCTGTCATCGAAGGCGTGATGATGAAGAATAAAGACCGTTATGCGGTTGCGGTGAGAAAGCCTGACGGAGAGATAGAAGTTACAACAGATACATATAAAAGTGTAGTTGGAAAATATACGGCACTTACGAAGCTCCCTTTTGTCAGAGGAATCTTTAATTTTGTTGATTCTCTGGTGCTGGGGATGAAGACTTTGACCTGGTCAGCAAGCTTCTATGAGGAAGAGGAAGAAAAAGAGATGACCGAAGCCGAAGAAAAGAAGCAGGAGCGTATGGAAAAGCTTTTGATGACGCTGACGATGGTTGTATCTTTTACACTTGCGATCGGTATTTTTATGGTACTTCCGTATTTTTTGTCAGATCTGCTGAAGAAATGGATTTCTTCCTATACAGTTCGGATTATCATTGAGGGAATCATCCGCATTGCGATTTTTGTTGCCTATGTGGGCGGGATTTCGGTAATGAACGATATTAAGCGTCTGTATCGCTATCATGGCGCGGAGCATAAGTGTATCAACTGTATTGAACATGGACTTCCACTGACTGTTGAAAATGTTAGAAAGAGCTCTAAAGAACACAAAAGATGCGGAACCAGCTTCATGCTGTTTGTCATGATCGTGGGAATCGTTCTCTTATTTTTTGTAAGGGTAGAATCTCCGCTGATGAGAGTGATTGTGAGAATTGCACTTCTTCCGGTGATTGCTGGTATTTCTTATGAGTTGATCAAATGGGCAGGAAGCAGTGAGAATCCGATCGTGTGTATCTTAAGTAAGCCGGGACTTTGGCTGCAGGGGCTTACGACAAAGGAACCGGACGATGAGATGATCGAGGTCGGGATTGCGTCTGTAGAAGCGGTGTTTGACTGGAAAGCGTATTTGAGAGAGAATTTCGGATATAAGGAAGAGGAGTAAAAGCTGTGACCTATCAGGAAGCATATCAGAAAGCTACAGGTGAATTGAAAGCGGCGGGGATTCCGGAGCCGGAAAGTGATGCCTGGATCCTGCTGGAGCATGTGACCGGCATGACAAGGACCAGATATTATGTGGATGGTTTTGAAAGAATGCCGAAAAATGAAGAAGACCGGTTCTTTGAGCTGGTAAGCTGCAGAAAAACCCGGATTCCGGTGCAGCATCTGACCGGGGTTCAGGAATTTATGGGATATGAATTTGCAGTCAATGAACATGTACTTGTGCCAAGACAGGATACTGAGATTCTTGTAGAGGAAGCAGAAAAAAGACTGCTTCTTATGAAAAAGGAAAATCCGGTAAAAGTGCTGGATATGTGTACCGGTTCAGGCTGTATCCCAATCAGCCTGAAACTGAGAAATCCGCAGATTGTCATAGAAGGTGCAGATATTTCAGAAGAAGCTCTGAAAGTGGCTGAAAAAAATGCCAAAAAGCTGGGAGTGAGCGGTAAGTGGATCCAGACTGATATATTTGAAAATATTACAGGAACATTTGACATGATCACATCGAATCCACCTTATATCCCGACAAAAGTGATCGAAGAGCTGGAAGCAGAGGTACGTCTTCATGACCCGTATGAGGCATTGGACGGAAAAGAGGACGGTCTTTATTTTTACCGGATCCTGGCAGAAAAGGTTCCGGAATATCTGACAGACGGCGGCTGGCTTGTGATGGAGATTGGATATGACCAGAGTGCAGATGTGGAAAAATTGCTGAAAGAGACTGGATTTGAACAGGTTTCAACGCAAAAGGATCTGGCAGGTCTTGACCGTGTGGTATGTGGCGTGTACAATAGGCGTAGCAAATAACAGGAGGAAAAGAAATGTTTGATAAATTAGAAGATCTGCTCATTCGTTATGAGGAGATTATGGGTGAGCTTCAGGAACCGGACGTGGTGAATGACCAGTCACGTTTCCGCAAGCTGATGAAAGAACAGAATGATCTGACCCCGATTGTTGAGGCATATAAAGAATATAAAAATTGTAAACAGAACATTGAAGACAGTCTTTCTCTTCTGGAGGAAGAATCCGATGAAGAGATGAAAGAGCTGGCAAAAGAAGAACTCAGTGAGTCTAAGAAGAGAGTCGAAGAGCTGGAACAGGAGCTCAAGATCCTTCTTCTTCCAAAAGACCCGAACGATGACAAGAACGTTATCGTGGAGATCCGTGCAGGTGCAGGTGGAGATGAAGCTGCCCTTTTTGCGGCTGAGATCTACCGTATGTATGTACATTATGCAGACAGCAGACGCTGGAAGACAGAGATGATCTCCCTCAATGAAAACGGAATCGGTGGATTCAAGGAAGTTGTATTTATGATCACAGGACAGGGAGCATATTCCCGTATGAAGTATGAAAGTGGTGTACATCGTGTACAGCGTGTGCCAGAGACAGAAAGCGGCGGACGTATCCATACTTCAACCATTACCGTAGCAGTGATGCCGGAAGCAGAAGAAGTTGACGTTGTGATCGATGAAAAAGATATCCGTATCGATGTTATGCGTGCATCTGGTAACGGTGGCCAGTGTGTCAATACCACAGACTCTGCTGTACGACTGACTCATTATCCGACAGGAATCGTGATCTACAGTCAGACTGAAAAATCACAGCTGCAGAACAAGGAAAAGGCATTTCGTCTTCTGCGTTCCAAATTATATGAACTGGAACTGGAGAAGCAGCATTCTGCAGAGGCTGAGGCAAGAAGAAGCCAGATCGGTACCGGAGACCGTTCTGAGAAGATCCGTACTTACAACTTCCCACAGGGACGTGTGACCGATCACAGAATCAAGCTTACGCTTCATAAGCTGGACAGCATTATGAACGGAGAGCTGGATGAAGTCATTGACAGCCTGATCGCAGCAGACCAGGCAGCAAAGCTGGCATCGATGAATGAGGCAGTATAATAGAAGCAGGCAAAAGTGTATAAAGACAGGAAAGCCTGTGAGTATGTTCTTCGAATTATTATGGATGATGAAGAACTCACAGTTATTGACAACGAAGTGCAGATGGATTTCAAGAACATGCCCGATCGCCCATATTGATCGGACAATAAAAGCAAATATTGAAACCGTCGGAGGATGGCTTGCAGGACGCACTCCTGCTAAAAAATAGTAATAGGATACCCTCATACAGGTCAAGAAAACAGAAATGTCCCGTATGAGGGATTTTTATATACCGAAAAACAAAACAGAGGCGTTGAATGAACATACAACAATTAACTTACATTGTAGAAATCGCAAATTGCAAAAGCATTTCCCGCGCAGCAGAGTACCTTTTCGTCTCGCAGCCCGCTCTGTCCCAGCAGATCCGGAATCTGGAAAAGGAACTGGGATACCGCGTATTTCACAGGACAAGCAAAGGACTGGAACTTACCGAAAAAGGGAATGTTTTTTACCAAAAAGCGCAAGAAATGCTAAAAGACTGGAATCGTTTTAAAGAAGAAGTGATTTCGGGAACAGAACATAAAAAATTAAAAATCGGACTTGGTGCCAGAGTCTATTCCAACAGACTGTTTCCGAAGATTGCCAGATATTTTGAAAGGCATCCGGAGCTCGAGGTGACATTTTATACGGAGGCTGGGCTGGATGCATATGCGGCGATCAAAGACGGTTCCCTTGATATGGCACTGGACCGGATGCCGGAAAATGAAATCGGCATGGAGAAATGTGTCTGTTTTGCAAAAGAACTGATCCGTGAGAAGCAGTGTATACTGATGGCACCGGATCATCCGCTCGCGCAGAAGAAAAATGCTTCAATCATGGATTGCAGGGAATATACTATGCTCACAGGACTGGAGCATTCGGTGGAAGACCGTCTCCTCAGAAAGACATATGGTGAACAGAATATCACATGGAAAAGAGTCATCCGCTCAGACAGCATCGATACGGTGATGAAGATGGTGAAAAGCGGAAGCGGAATCGCGATCGGACCAAAGTCCTTTGCAGAATACTATGGGGTTACGGCGGTGCCACTGGTTCCAGCCAGGCAGGACAGTCTTTATTTTGCCTGCCTGAAATCAAAGAAAAAAGAGCCGGAAATCCGGGAATTTCAGAGGTATCTGACTACTCTGGTTTCCAGTGTTTATCCAGATTAAATCCGCGTCCCTGAACTTCCTGTACCTGGGAAACGATGATAAAGCTTTCCGGATCGATCTGATGAACATTTTTTTCAAGTTGGACGAGTTCACGGTTGGAGATGACGGTGAGTACCATATTCAGCTGCTGGTTCAGATAGCCACCCTGAACTGGAATGATGGTTGCACCGCGGTCAATCTGGGTAAGTACAAAATTACGGATTTCATCTGAATGTTTGCTGATGATCTGAACAGCAATCCTTGAAGTTCCACTGACGATCAGCTTGTTCATGACAAGGGTGTAAATGATCACATACAAAATCGCATATAGTACCTTGTCAACTGGCTGATAAAGTGCCTGCCCCAGGATGACAAAGAAGTCAATGATGTACAATCCGGCTGAAACAGGAAAACGGAAATATTTATTTAAGATCAGTGGCGGAACGTCTACGCCACCGGTAGAAGCACCGGTACGGATGATCATTCCAAGGGAGATCCCGATTCCGATGCCGGCAAAGAGTGTGCATAGGATCAGATTGTCTGTCAGAACATAATCTCCAAGGATCTGATTGAAGAATTCCAGTGCGATCGGATACATAAAAGAGCTTAAAATTGCAGATAATGTATATTTTTTCCCGAGGAAAATATAGGCAAGCACCAGCATGATAATGTTGAAAGCGAGCACCAGAGAGGAAAGAGGGATCCCGGTTATGCGCTGCAGAATCAGCCCGATTCCGGTCGTGCCACCGGCAACAAGGTCAGCCGGAAGAAGAAAGACTCTGGCTGAAAAAGCGTTGAGTATATTTCCCAGGCAGATGATGAGAACAGAAGAAATCTGTTCTTTTCTTTTTGTAGTAAGTTTCATTGGTCAGTACCTCCATAAGTCGATACTTCTAATTTAGGAGAAATGGGAGAAAATGGGAAATACATTCTATGAATAGTGATATAAGAAAAACTTATATCATATATAACGCTGCGTGGTTGAAAAAGTAACAGGATATGCTAAAATTGACATAAATGAGAGAACATGAGGAGGTACAAAAGATGGGACATATTGTACAGCGTCTGGTTCGGAATGCCATCATGCAGGCGGTGAATCAGGTGATCCAGAAGAAGACACAGCAGGAAGCTGCGAAATTTGGAAATGAATGGAAGGGCAGTTTTCATTGTCTGGTATCCGGGTATTACAGCGGCATGACCGTTAAATATCTGATGCTTCCATTTGCAGTTTTCTGCATTCTGTGCGCAATAGGAAGCGGGATTGCCGGCGGGCTGACCTACAGTATCTGGTTCCTTGTGATCGCAGTGGTGTGCCTGGTTACGCGCAGCTATGGAATGAAAATGATGCGTGTGATCATTTACTGGGACAATGGTATGGCATTCTATGACAAGGATGGCAATGAACTCGTACAGCTGCCACGGACAGCCATCGAGCAGATGACGGTAAAAAATGGTAAGATCACCATCCCATGGGAAGGTAAAGAGTATAAGATTATCAGAAACCCATTCGATAACGAAAAAGAAGTACTGGAAATGCTTAATTTTTATTCGCCAGAAAATTCCAAATGGATTGCCCGGTAAATAAAAGACAGATAATGATAACAAAAGAAGGAAGCTCTGATTACACAGATCATCGAGGCAATGCGCACTTTCCGAACATAAGGCAGGAGGTTTATGACATGAATTTTCAGATCACAGAATATTGCCATCACATTTTAGAAGAGTATATAGAAGAAGGGGATATCTGCATTGATGCCACCGCCGGAAACGGCGGTGACACGGAGTTTCTGTGCAAAAAAGTCGGAGAAACCGGAAAAGTCTATGCTTTTGATGTGCAAGAGATGGCGATTGCTCATACCAGAGAACGCCTCGAAAAAGCGAACCTGTCGACAAGAGCCAAGCTGATCCAGGACGGTCACGAAAAAATGCAGACCTATGTAAAAGAAGAAGCCAAGGTCATCATCTTCAATTTCGGCTACCTCCCCGGCGGCGACCACAAAATCGCAACCCGCGCAGCCACCAGCCTCACCGCCATCGAGTCAGCCCTTAACCTGCTCAAAAAAGGCGGCATCATAAACCTCTGCATCTACAGCGGCGGCGACACCGGCTACGAAGAAAAAGAAGCCATTTTGAATTATCTCAAAACATTAGACTCCAAAAAATGGCTCGTAATCGTAAATTCCTATTTTAACCGTAAAAATGATCCTCCACTTCCTGTATTCATCTATAGACTGAAATAGTTTTTATTTCAGAAAACAGTAGTGGAGCAACTGGATCAACAAAGCCATTTTGCATTTTTACGGTTCTTATGTTTGGCAAAAAACTTCGTACTGGGGCAACAGCCACAACCAGTAAAGTAGATCTGCCAAGACTGCAAAATAGAACGTTCCAATTCCATTCGAGGCAATGAAGATAAGACTCAAAAATTGTGGAAGCCATTGCTGACACAATTTTCGCTTTCAGAGGCTTATCGGAATGGTTTGCCGAGTGGAATTGGAACGTTCTATTTTGCAGTCTTGGCTCACTAACTTTACAAGTAACACAAAAAAATACAAGAAAACCGCAAAAATCCACTCAAAATGTGGTATACTAACAGACAGTACCGCAAAAAAGCGGAATATGGAAGGATTTTTTATGGCAGAAGCAAAATTTAAAAGACCAGAACTGACAGACCGGGATCTTATTGATTTTTATTTCAAAAAGTACCCAAGCAGAAGCTGCGACCGTACTTTTGCAAATGTATATCTGTGGGCAAGGTTTTACGAAGTAGAATTTGCACAATATAACAACGTTCTCCTGTTCCGGGACAACAGTGCAGGTTACGGCTATGCATTTCCGGCAGGTGAAGATGAAGAGGTAAAAGCAGCGATTGAAGATATCATGAAGTGGGAGAAAGAAAAAGGCGTTCCATTCTGTCTGTATGGGGTAACAAAAGAGAATTTCGCCAAGCTTGAAACATGGTTTCCAGGCAAATTCGACATCACCTATCACAGAGATGAGGCGGATTATGTCTATGAAAGTGAGAAACTTGCAACACTTTCCGGCAAAAAGCTGCACGGCAAGCGGAATCACGTCAATAAATTTAAAGCACTTCACGGAGATAACTGGAGTTACGAAACGATTACAGAGGATAATCTGGAAGAGTGTTTTCAGATGGCACTGAAATGGCGGAATCTGAATGGCTGTGAAGATGATGAAGAGAAGAATTCCGAGATGTGTGTAACACTCAATTCACTGCGCCTTTACAAAGAACTGAACCTGATCGGAGGTCTGCTCAGAGTTGGTGATGAGATTGTTGCATTTACGATTGGAGAAGCGGTAAATGACGATACCTTTGTGGTTCATATCGAAAAAGCTTATGCGGATATTGAAGGTGCGTATACCATGATCAACCAGCAGTTCGTGGAGCATGAAATTGTCGGAAAATACAAATATACCAACCGGGAAGATGATGTTGGAGAAGAAGGATTAAGAAAGGCCAAGCTTTCCTACAAACCGGTATTTATGATAGAAAAAGGTGTTGTGACATTAAAAGAAGACAGCGAAAAGGAGTGTGCAAAAGATGATATCTAAAAAGATGGAAAATATGGTGGCAAACAGCTCGGCGATCCGCGCCATGTTTGAAGAGGGAAATCGTCTTGCAAAAATTTACGGACCGGAAAATGTATTTGATTTTAGTCTCGGTAATCCAAATGTACCGGCACCGAAAGCCGTAAAGCAGGCGATTCTTGATATTTTGGATGAAGAAGATGAACTGGTGCTTCATGGATATACTAACAGCAATGCGGGATATGAAGATGTTCGCCAGGCTGTAGCTGAATCTCTGAATGAGCGTTTTGGTACTGCATTTGCAGCAAAAAATATTACGATGACAGTTGGTGCAGCAGGCGGACTGAATGTTATTTTAAAAGCACTGTTAAATCCGGGAGATGAAGTGATCACATTTGCACCGTACTTTGGAGAGTACAGAAGTTATGTCAATAATTTTGACGGTGTTCTGGTTGAAATCTCACCGAATACCGTAGATTTTCAGCCGAAGCTGGATGAATTTGAGGCAAAGATCACACCGAAGACAAAAGCAGTGATCGTTAATACACCGAATAATCCGACCGGTGTTGTCTATTCCGAAGAGACGATCAGGAAAATGGCAGAAATCATGGAGAAGAAGCAGAACGAATACGGAACAGAGATTTATCTTATCTCTGATGAGCCATACCGTGAGCTTGCTTATGATGGTGTGGATGTACCGTATCTGACCAGGTATTATGCTAATACGATCGTAGGATATTCTTATAGTAAATCTCTTCCGGGAGAGCGTATTGGATATCTGGTGATTCCGGATGATGTAAAAGATTCAGAGACACTCATTGCAGCAGCAAATGTTGCAAACCGTATTCTTGGATTTGTCAATGCGCCAACCCTGCAGCAGAAGGTAGTTGCCAGATGTCTGCATGAGAAAACCGATATTTCATACTATAACAGAAACAGGGAGACTCTTTACCAGGGACTCATAGAATGTGGATTTGAATGTGTCAAACCGCAGGGTGCATTTTACCTGTTCATGAAGACTCCGATCAAGGATGAAAAGACATTTTGCCAGGAAGCAAAAAAATATAATCTGCTTCTGGTACCGGGAAGTTCTTTTGGATGTGCAGGATATGTCAGAATTGCATATTGTGTAGCTTATGAGACAATCGTAAATGCACTGCCGAAATTCAAAGAGCTTGCAAAAGAATATCAGCTAGGATAAGACAAAAGCAAAAGATGTGACAGAAAGGTGAGAAAGCAAGATGAGAGAATTTGAGAAAAATATCCGAAAAGTAGAACCTTATGTTCCGGGTGAACAGCCACAGAAAAAAGTGATCAAACTGAATACCAATGAGAATCCGTACCCACCTGCACCGGGAGTTCTTGCGGCAATGAAAAAGCTGGAGGGTCATGTGGACAGTTTAAGGCTGTATCCGGATCCGACATCTGATGCACTGGTCAGTGCACTGGCGGACTTTTATCATGTTGGAAAAGATCAGGTTTTTGTGGGAGTGGGATCTGACGATGTTCTCTCTATGTGTTTCCTTACCTTCTTTAACTCGGAAAAACCGGTTTTCTTTCCGGATATTACATATTCCTTCTACAAAGTATGGGCGGATCTTTACCGGATTCCATACGAATGCAAGAAGGTAGATGAAAACTTCCATATCATAAAAGAAGATTATTATCCGGAAAATGGTGGTGTGATCTTCCCGAATCCAAATGCACCGACATCCATCTATGAAGATCTGGAATTTGTGGAAGATATCATCAGACACAACCAGGATGTTATTGTGATTGTGGATGAGGCATATATTGATTTCGCAGGAGAGTCAGCACTTTCGCTTCTGGACAAATATGACAACCTGATCATTACGCAGACATTTTCAAAGGCAAGATCGATGGCTGGAATGCGTATTGGATATGCAATAGCAAGTCCGCTCCTGATCAAGTATTTAAACGATGCAAAATATTCGTTCAATTCTTATACTATGAACAAAACTTCTCTGGTATACGGAGCAGAAGCGGTAAAAGATAAAGAATATTTTGCTGAGACAACACGTAAAATTGTGGAGACAAGAGACTGGGCAGAAGAAGAATTCAAAAAGCTCGGCTTTGTATTCCCAAAACCAAGCGCAAACTTCATCTTTGTATCACATCCGGAATACGATGCAAAAGAACTCTTTGAAGCAATGAAAGCAAAAGGAATCTATGTGCGTTTCTGGGGAAGCGAGCGGATTGAGCAATATCTGCGTGTGACGATCGGTACGAGAGAAGAGATGGAAGCACTCTTTGCCTTCCTCCGTGAATATATGATGTAAGTGTTAAAAATATAAATTGCGTTTGTGCTTACACAAATAAGCAATTTATGCTTATTGACACGTCGAACACTGATTTAATAAGTAAAAAATAGGAGATTTGTATGACTGAAACTTTAGTACAGTGGTTTGTAACCCATCTGGGTGGCAAGGCTGCCAAAGAACTGATTATCTTTATTATTTCAATGATTCCGATTCTGGAGCTCAGGGGAGGAATCCTTGCGGCAGGTCCGGCGTTTTTAAATATCCCGACCTGGCGTGCAATCCCGATCTGTCTGGTCGGGAACCTGATCCCAATTCCGTTTATCCTGCTTCTGATCCGTCCGATTTTTGCATGGCTGCGCAAGACGCGCCTTTTCCGTCCGCTTGTAGAAAAGCTGGAGAAAAAAGCGATGAGCAAAAGTGATCGGATCAGCAGATATGAATTCTGGGGGCTGGTACTCTTCGTAGGAATCCCGCTTCCGGGAACCGGAGCCTGGACCGGAGCTCTTGCCGCATCCCTCCTTGGCATCGACTGGAAAAAAGCTTTCGGAGCAATCGTAGTCGGCGTATGCATGGCATCGGTGATCATGTATATCCTGTCTTACGTTGTGATCGGAGGGATTTTTGGATAAAAATGTGAAAGTTTTCTCTTTGAGAGAATACAGAATGGCTGTATGTGAGAGCATATGGTCATTTTTATTTGTTGAATGATGTAGGTTGAATGAGCACCAGCCACAAAAGGAATGAATAAGTTCCTGTTCATTCGCTTTGCTTCAAGCAGTCAAAAACCAGGCTGCCATAGAATACACTGAAACCATGCAGTCGATCCGAAAGAAATGGTGCTAATTCACTTATTGTGCAATGGAGATGAGACTCAAAAATTGTGGAAGCCTATGCTGACACAATTTTTGCTTCAAGAGGCTCATCGGAATGGTTTGCACAATGGAATTAGCACCATTTCTTTTGGACCGACTGCCGTATACAGCGCAAATTTTGGCAGCCGTCTTATTTAGGTAATTTGTAGAAAAGAGAATGAACTAAGAATAAATTCTAACCTTCAACGGAATCCCCATTTTGTTCGCAATCTTCTGTGAAGCATCGATTTCTTCCTGTGAAATGATGCTGACCACACTGAACTGGACAGAAGAGAATAACTTTTTGGATTTTTCAGCGAAAGCAAGCATATCCGGGAATGCATTTTCAAAACAAGGCTGTGTAACTTCCTGATAACGCTCTGCAGTTGGCGCATTCAGGCTGATCGATACGGCATCGATATATTTTGCCATTTCTTCTGCGATCGGCTTTTTATTGAAGAGTTCGCCAAGTCCGTTGGTATTGACGCGAAGGAGAACTTCCGGATGTTTTTCTTTCATGTATTTTGCAGCAGCAATCAGATTATCGTAGGCACAGGTCGGTTCCCCGTAGCCGCAGAAGACGGCTTCCGGATAATTTGTAAAATCAAAAGCATCAATAGCTGCCTTGATCTCTTCGAAAGAAGGATTGTGGTCGTGCCAAAGTTCTGTTGCCTCTCCGATGGCTTCATGCTCGTTACGGATGCAGAAAATACATTTGCAAGTGCAGCGGTTGGTGATGTTAAAATATGCATTGTTTTTAAATGTGTAAATAATATCTGACATTATAATAAAATCTCCTCTTTGAAAGTCAGGCGGATATTCAAGAACCACCTGTCATTTGCGTATAATTAAATATTTGGCTAAATTCCAAATTTGTTTTTCATTGTACTCTTGAAACCGGCTTTGTCAAGAGTGGAACCAAGAATGATAAAGATCACAGCACTTCCGCCTGACTGGGCAAGGGTTCCTACAATCGAAGGAATCAGTGCATCCCAGGTTCCGAACAGGATTACATCTGTGATATAATATCCAATAAAGGAAATTACAGCGGCAACAATAACGCCGACACAGTTGTGTACATTCACGATCTTGTCCTTTTTACATGTGATCGGAAGGGAGATCAGCATCTTGATGATGAAGGTTGCAGGTGCATATACCGGGGCAGTCAGGATATCTGCCATGGCACCACCGATTGCACCAGCAAACATGGCATATGGTGTTGGGAGGAATGCAGCGGCAAGATAGATCAGAGAATCTCCGATGTGTACATATCCGCCATTTACACCAAATGGAATATGGAAAATATAAGCAGTTGTCACACAGATCAGTGCTGCAAAAAGAGCTGTTGAAGTCAGTCTGGAGACTTTCTGATGAGAAAGTGCATTTGCAGATGGTTCCGGATTGTTAATGGTTGTAGATGACATGATAGTTACCTCCCTGGGTTTTATTTATTTTGTAAATGTCAGTCAAGCAGCATAGAAAGATGGGATTCAAAATTGATTCCATCATTGCGCGGAATCTGGTCGGCAACGGTGTCAATCAGAGATCTTTCGATAAACCGGCATGCTTTTTCCACGCCTGCAGCTGCACTTTTTCCCTGTACCATCGAGGCACATACGACAGCGGAGAGCAGGTCACCGGTGCCAGAATAGCTTCCTCCGTGAATTCCAGAGGAAATGACGCTTATCTGGTCGTTCTCGAGAACCAGATTGTAATATTTTACGGTATCATCAGAAGGAGCCTGATAAAGAATACCGGTGACGATGATCGTCTGGATCTGCGTTTCTTTCGTTTCTTTCAAAGGAGCGGCAATCCGGGCAATCCGGTCCAGATAATCCGGTTCGTCCTTATACTTGGTAAGCCCTGCAAAATCAGAGTGTGTTAAAAGACACAGCTCGGTAAGATTTGGCGTGATCACATCGGCATGGGATACAAGCTTCTGCATCTGCTGTTGGAGTCTGGGAGTGAAAATGTCATATTTGACACCGGAATCTCCCATGACCGGATCGACAAAGAGCAGAGTGGAAGGGGTTCTGAACTTCTCACAGAAATTCAGGATTTTTTCCGCCTGATCTGCGCTGCCGAGATATCCGGTACTGATCGCATCCAGGGTAAGACCACGTTTTTGCCATTCTTCTGTGTAATGATCGATCTTGTCGGTAAAGTCCGTACAGTAATAGCTGTCGTAGCCGGTCTGATTGGTTAAAACTGCCGTTGGCAGAGGACAGGCCTGCACACCCATGACGGAAAGAACCGGTATCGCAGCTGTCAGAGAGCATTTACCAAGACCGGACAGATCATTGATAACAGCGACTCGTTTTATCATTGAAGTATCCTTTCCGAAATACAAAGTGAAAAATTCTTGCATTTCTTATGTGTTTTATATAGAATAAAATAAAAGTGTCATTTGTAAAATATACAAAAAGAAATATTTTTTAGAGGTCAGTTATGAGAGTGGAATTACAGAATGAGGAACACTGCCGGTATCTGAGAGTGTATCATTATTACAGGAATCTGATTCTATCCGGGCAGATGAAGTCAGAGACAAAGCTTCCATCGATCCGTAAAGGTGCAAGCGAGCTGCAGATGAGCCGGACGACGATGGAGAATGCGTATATGCTTCTGGCAGCAGAAGGTTATATTGTGTCCAGACCGCAGAGTGGATATTATGTGACGGATATTGCCGAGAAGCAGGAAGAGGGCAGAAAGATTGCAAGCCGGCATGTAAGGAAGCAGGAGAATCCGGTTGTCTATGATTTTGCGACATCAAATGTAGATAAAGAGAGTTTCCGGTTTGAATTATGGCGGAGATATATGAAGAGCGCAATGCGCCAGGATGAGAGACTGCTTTCTTATGGAGAACCGCAGGGGGAACAGGAATTCAGGGAAGTACTGTCTGAATATATTCAGAAGACCAGAAGTGTGATCTGCAGCCCGGATCAGATCGTGATCGGTGCCGGTATACAGAGTCTTCTGCATATTCTGTGCCCACTGAATCATAAAAAGAGAACCGTATTTTTCAGGGACAGTGAGTTTGTACAGGGAATGACGGTTTTTGAAGATCATAACTACCGGATTGCAGGAAGTGCGGAAGAAGAGATTGGAATGTATTACGTGTCACCATCACAGATGACAAGATTTGGTGGGGTGATGCCGATCCAGGAAAGACTGGAACTGGTCGGACGCGCCGAGAAAGAGCATTTTCTGATCATTGAAGATGACTATAACAGTGAGTTCAAATATTTTCAGAAACCGGTTCCGTCCCTGCAGGGACTTTCGGGAGGAAGAAATGTCATTTATCTGGGAACATTTTCCAAAATGCTGCTTCCGTCTATCAGGATCAGTTATATGATACTGCCGCCGGAATTGATGGAAACTTACGAAAAAAGAAAAAATAATTACAATCAGACTGCATCCAAGGCCGAGCAGATCGCACTGACACAGTTTATCCGTGACGGACATCTGGCGAGTCAGGTCCGTAAATCCAGGAAGATCCATCTGGCAAAGGCAGAAAAGCTTGCAGAGAGTATCCACAAGGTATTTGGGGATACAGTAAATGTAAAGATCGGGGAAGCCGGTTTTATGGTTCAAATTATATTTTCAAATGGAACAGATGTTAAGAAAGTGGCAAAAGCAGCCCGAAAAGAAGGTCTTACATTCCGGGAAGCCGAAGGACATACGCTGTTACTGACCTGCGCAGGTGTAGAGTCGGACAAATACGAAGAAGCTATGCAGATCCTTGCAAAATGCGTTATAATAGATAATATGAAGTGACCTCACATTTGTAGCAATGTGGATTTACCTGTATACTAGAATTTGATAAGAACAGAGGTAACAAGGATTACCGCATACAAAAGGAGATCACTCATATGAAAAGAATACTAAAAATTGGCATGAATATCCATACCACAAATTACACATTATGCGCAATGGAACCAATAATCGGTGAGGCTGACAGTGTATTTGAAACAATCAAGGTAACATCGGATTATAAAAATATCCTGCTGTTTATTGAAAATATGAAAATGAAACTTGGGTTGAATGATGAATACGATATTCAGTGTGGATATGAGGCGGGCTGTCTTGGATATTCACTCTATAACTAGCTAACAGCCGCAGGAGTAAAATGTGTGATACTTGCACCAAAAACCATGCTTACACCGCAAAGTGTAAGAATAAAGACAGATATGCGGGATGCATATATGATCACCCAATGTTTGTCATATGGTGGTTATCATGCTGTTTATATTCCGACAGGAGAAAGAAAGGGGGAAAGGATGGAAGGTTCACATGAACTGGTTCTGCCAAATGAGGATCTTTCTTTTCGAATGTTTTTGTTTGAAGGGAAAGATGGAAATTATGTCAGGGAAAGGCACTGGCACCGGTCAATCGAGATGTTTGTTGTGCTGGAAGGCAAACTGGATTTTTATATCAATGAAGAAGACATCCATCTGGATAAGAAAACCTTTGTGATCGTTAATTCCAATGAACTGCATTCGATTTCGGCGTCACTTCCGAATAAGACCATTGTACTTCAGATGCCGCTTCAGACATTTGAACGGTATTATACGGATGAGCAGTTTATCTGTTTTACCCACAGGGAAAGAGTACAGGATGAGCAGCTAGTAGAATTGGTGGAGAAGATGTATGCGACATATCAGGAAAAAGAGATAGGATATGAGCTGCAAGTACAGAGTTATTTTTACAGATTGCTATATCTGATGGTGACGAAGTATCGGAAGATGAATGTCAGTGAAGAAATTGTGCGTGAACATAGGAATAGGAACCGGCTTTCTTCTATTACCGGTTACATAAAAGAAAATTTCAAAGAAGATCTTTCACTTGAAGGAGTGGCGCAGAGTTTCGGTTATTCACCCACGTATTTGTCTCGGATGTTTCGGAAATATGCGAAGATCAATTATAAAGAATATGTACAGGGCATTCGTCTGGAATATGCATACCGGGAGCTTACCGGAAGTGATGCATTGGTAGAAGAGATCGCAGAGCATAATGGATTTGCAGATGGAAGGGCATTTGCAAAAGCATTTCAGAAAAAATACGGAGTAAGACCCAGTGAGTTTCGTCGGAGACAGAAATCAGAGGATCAGAAAATGAGTTAGAAAAAGTTGACAAAGACAAGAAAGTGCAGTTAACAGGCTAAGTATTCGGTAGCAGGTACTGAACACGCCTGTTAAAATAAAAAGAAAGAAGGAAGAAACACAATGAAAATCAAAAATGTAACAGATCCAGAATTCAGACGTTATGGACGTATCGTTGATGGCTATGATTTTACAGAAATGATCAAGGTAATGGAGCAGACACCACTTCCGGAGGAGGTTATTTATGTGCCATCGGATAACAAACTGGAGAAGACAGAACCTGCAATTGATCTGAAGATGAGAATTTTTGGAGAACTTCCAATACAGATCGGATATTGTAATGGTCATAACAGCAAGCTGAATGCGTTGGAATATCACAGAAGTTCAGAAGTGAATGTTGCAGTTACAGATATCATTTTACTTCTTGGATCAGAGCAGGATATTGCATCTGATTTTACCTATGAGACATCAAAGGTAGAGGCTTTTCTTGTTCCGGCAGGAACAGGAATTGAAATTTATGGAACAACCCTTCACTATGCACCATGTGGAGTGGATGGAAATGGATTCAAAGCAATCGTTGTTCTTCCACAGGGAACAAACACAGATCTGATGACCTGTCATACAAAATCTTATGATGACAAGCTTCTGACAGCAAAAAACAAATGGCTTATTGCTCACGAAGAAGCAGGTATTGAAGGTGCGGTATGTGGTCTTAAAGGAGAGAACATCGATCTTGCAAAATAAGCGGACGAAAGTCCTTGTTTAGGAGGAAAAGATCATGAATAACATGCCAGAAGTTAAAATCGGAGTTGTTGCGGTAAGCCGTGACTGTTTCCCGGAAAGCCTTTCTGTATCAAGAAGAGAAGCACTTATGAAGGCTTACAAAGAAAAATACGGAGAAAAACACATTTATGAATGTCCGATCTGTATCGTAGAAAGTGAGATCCATATGGTACAGGCTCTGGAAGATATCAAGAAAGCCGGATGTAATGCACTGGTTGTATATCTTGGAAACTTCGGACCGGAAATCTCAGAGACTCTGCTTGCAAAACACTTTGATGGACCAAAGATGTTCGTTGCAGCAGCAGAAGAAAGCGGCAACAACCTGATCCAGGGACGTGGAGATGCATATTGCGGTATGTTAAATGCAAGCTACAACTTAAAGCTTCGTAATATTAAAGCATATATTCCGGAATATCCGGTTGGAACAGCAGAAGAATGCGCAGATATGATCCATGAATTTGAACCGATCGCAAGAGCTGTTATCGGACTTAACAACTTAAAGATCATCAGTTTCGGGCCAAGACCGCTGAACTTCCTTGCATGTAACGCACCGATCCAGCAGCTTTACAATATCGGAGTAGAGATTGAAGAAAACTCAGAGCTTGACCTGTTTGAAGCATATAACAAACATGCCGGAGACGAAAGAATTCCGGCAATTGTAAAAGAAATGGAAGAAGAACTGGGAGCTGGTAACAAGAAACCGGAAATCCTTTCAAAACTTGCTCAGTATGAGCTGACACTCAAAGACTGGGTAGAAGAACACAGAGGATACCGCAAATACGTTGCAATCGCAGGAAAATGCTGGCCGGCATTCCAGACACAGTTCGGATTCGTACCATGCTATGTCAACAGCCGTCTGACAGCACAGGGAATTCCGGTATCCTGCGAAGTAGATATCTACGGAGCACTTAGCGAATTTATCGGAACCGTTGTAAGTGAAGATACCGTAACACTCCTTGATATCAACAACTCCGTACCGGCTGACCTTTACGAAGAAGACATTAAAGGCAAATTTGATTACACACTGAAAGATACATTCATGGGATTCCACTGTGGAAATACCGCATCATCCAAACTTTCATTCTGTGAAATGAAATACCAGATGATCATGGCAAGATCCCTTCCGATCGAGGTAACACAGGGAACACTCGAAGGCGACATCAAACCAGGGGATATCACATTCTTCCGTCTGCAGAGCACATCAGACAACGTACTGAGAGCTTACATCGCACACGGTGAAGTCCTTCCGGTGGCAACACGTTCCTTCGGAGCAATCGGAATCTTTGCAATTCCGGAAATGGGCAGATTCTATCGTCATGTACTGATCGAAAAGAACTTCCCGCATCACGGAGCCGTAGCATTCGGACATTACGGAAAAGCACTTTACGAAGTATTCAAATACATCGGAGTACTGGTAGACGAAATCGGCTACAACCAGCCAAAAGGTGTACGTTACCCAACAGAAAATCCTTGGGGCTAATTAAAACTATACATAATCATATAAGGGGCGGCTGAATGAACCCGCCCCTTTATAGTACAAAGAAACACGAATTAAAAACAGGATTTATGTTTCAAGCAGGCGGTTCAATGTCTTGAGGACCAGATTATAGAAAATAAATATGGCAGATTCCATTTGAGGCAATGAAGATGAGACTCAGAAATTGTGGAAGCCATTGCTGACACAATTTCCGCCCTAAGAGGCTCATCGGAATGCTTTGCCGATTGGAAGATGCAATATTTATTTTCTATAATCTGGTCACAATCCCTCGAATCCGTCAGGTTGATATAAAAACTCTAACAAGGAGGAACATTATGCTCTATATAGGCGTAGACCTTGGAACATCCGCAGTAAAACTTCTGTTAATGGATGAAAAAGGCGACATCAAAAAAATTGTTTCAAAAGAATACCCATTATACTTCCCACATCCGGGCTGGTCAGAACAGCATCCGGAAGACTGGTTTACCCAGTCCGTAGAAGGCATCAAAGAACTGACTTCTGAGTGTGATAAGAGCCAGGTTGCAGGAATCAGCTTTGGTGGACAGATGCACGGACTGGTCATTCTGGATAAAGACGACCAGGTCATCCGCCCGGCAATTCTCTGGAACGATGGACGTACCACAGAAGAGACGGATTATCTGAATAACGAGATCGGAAAAGAAACGCTTTCTAAATACACAGCAAACATTGCATTTACTGGATTTACCGCACCGAAGATCCTGTGGGTAAAGAAAAATGAGCCGGAGAATTTTGCAAAGATCACAAAGATCATGCTTCCAAAAGATTATCTGGCATACTGCCTGTCAGGAAGCTTCTGCTCTGATTATTCGGATGCATCCGGCATGCTTCTGATGGATGTAGAACACAAATGCTGGTCTAAAGAAATGATGGACATCTGCGGCGTAACAGAAGAACAGCTTCCGAAGCTTTATGAAAGTTACGAAGTCGTAGGAAGTCTGAAGCCGGAAGTAGCAGCAGAACTCGGACTTTCTGAAAATGTAAAAATTATTGCAGGAGCAGGCGATAATGCAGCTGCAGCTGTCGGAACAGGAACAGTTGGTGACGGAAGATGTAACATTTCCCTTGGAACATCCGGAACCATCTTTATTTCCAGTGCAAACTTCGGCGTAGATAAGAACAATGCTCTGCATTCTTTTGCACATGCAGACGGTCATTATCATCTGATGGGATGCATGTTAAGTGCTGCATCCTGCAATAAATGGTGGGCAGAAGAGATTCTTCACACGGATGATTTTGCAGCAGAGCAGAAGGATATCAAAAAGCTTGGTGAGAACCATGTATTCTATCTGCCATACCTGATGGGAGAAAGATCACCGCACAATGACCCTTATGCAAGAGCCACCTTTACCGGTATGACGATGGATACCACAAGAGCAGATATGATGCAGGCAGTACTGGAAGGAGTTGTATTTGCACTCCGTGATTCCCTTGAAGTTGCAAAAAGCCTTGGAATCAAGATTGAACGTACCAAGATCTGCGGTGGTGGAGCAAAGAGTCCTCTTTGGAGAAAGATGATCGCCAATATCATGAACCTGAAAGTGGATATCATCGAGAGCGAAGAAGGACCGGCACTTGGAGGTGCAATCCTTGCAGCAGTCGGATGCGGCGAATACGAAAGCGTAGAAGCAGCAGCTGACAAGCTGGTTAAGATTGTAGATACCGTAGAACCGGAAGCAGAACTGGTTGAAAAATACGAAAAGAGATACCAGGAGTTCCGTCAGATTTATCCGGCACTCAAACCGGTATTTCCGCATATTCAGTAATTGAATATAAGATTTTTATGGCGTCAGTCACATTGAATCTTCTTCTTTGCAGTCCCCGTTGACAGTGAAAGTTAAAACCCGTATAATGAATTATAAGATTGACATGATGTGGAGGGCTTAATTCTATGATTATTGCAAAGAATGATGAAGATAAAAGAAGCCGTGTGTGGAACTATGTGACAGGAATTACGACCGTTCTGATCATTATCGTGGCTGGATATTTCATTTACCAGGGATTTTTCGGAAATCCGCTGGAAGGAAAGTGGAAGCATGATGAGAGTGATATGATACTGGAAGTAGATGACCATAATGAAGCAGAGCTTGACTGGAAGAACCTGATCGATGGTAAGGATGTGGATGTGGAACTTGGATATACACTGGATATCAAGGCAAAGCAGATTACATTTACTGTGAAGCAGGAAGAGCTGGATGAGACAGCGAAAGAACTTGGTGATAATGTAACTGCATCGGAAGTAGAGCAGGCGATCAATTCTGTACTCACTACATTCAATTACAGTGTGGACGGAACCGAGCTTACACTTACCGAGTGGGATTATGGGGACCAGATGATTTTTGAAAAAGCAGACAAATAAAGAGAACCCTCTCTCTGTGGGCACGAAAGTCCGCAGGCAGAGGGTTTTGTGTGAGAACAGGAGGTTAAAAGCAGATGACAAGGAAGGAGACAAAAGTAATAAATATCGGAGGAAGAAAGATCGGTGGAGGCAATCCGGTAGCGATCCAGTCCATGACAAATACAAAGACAGAGGACGTGGAATCTACAGTTGCACAGATTCTTGCTCTGGAAAAGGCAGGATGCGAGATTATCCGCTGTGCAGTTCCGAATATGGAAGCAGCACAGGCTTTACAAGAGATTAAGAAACAGATCCATATTCCACTGGTTGCAGATATACATTTTGATTATCGTCTTGCGATCGCTGCAATTGAAAACGGTGCAGATAAAATCCGTATCAATCCGGGGAATATCGGAAGTGAGGACAGAGTCCGTGCGGTTGTGGAGAAAGCAAAAGAATACGAGATTCCGATCCGTGTCGGGGTGAACAGTGGTTCGCTGGAGAAGAACCTTCTGGAAAAATATGGTGGTGTGACTGCAGAGGGAATCGTGGAAAGTGCACTTGACAAGGTACACATGATCGAGAACATGGGCTATGACAATCTGGTGGTCAGTATTAAGTCCTCAGATGTCATGATGTGTGTAAAAGCGCATGAGCTGATCGCAAAGAAATGCCCGTATCCGTTGCATGTGGGAATCACCGAGTCCGGGACGCTGCTTTCAGGCAATATTAAATCTTCAGTAGGACTTGGAATCATCCTTTATCAGGGAATCGGAGATACGATTCGTGTATCGCTGACAGGGGATCCATTAGAAGAGATCAAGAGTGCAAAACTGATCCTGAAAGCACTGGGACTTAGAAAAGGAGGAATTGAAGTTGTATCCTGCCCGACCTGTGGACGTACCAAGATTGATCTGATCGGACTTGCCAATAAAGTAGAGACGATGGTTGCTGAATATCCACTTGATATCAAGGTTGCAGTGATGGGATGCGTGGTAAATGGTCCTGGAGAAGCAAGAGAGGCAGATCTCGGAATCGCAGGAGGAATCGGTGAAGGACTTCTGATCAAGAAGGGAGAGATCATCCGTAAGGTAAAAGAGGATGAGCTTTTAGATGCACTTCGTAATGAACTGGAACATTGGGGCGAATAGAAGATGACAAAGCTATTTTTTGATGTGTTTCCAACATTGAATATGGATAACGACAGCCATATGCTGTTTGAAAAGGTGGAGGTGACGAAAATCACCTCCACTTCAGCCAGAAATCATATCAAGGTTTATATTTACAGTACCCATTTGATCCCGAAGAAGACGGTATGTTATGTGGAGGATCAGATTGAGGAGCAGCTGTTTTCGCAGGGGAATATTCCGGTGACGATCGTCGAGGAATACCGGCTTTCCGAGCAGTATACGCCGGAGAACCTGATGCATGCGTATAAGGAGAGTATCCTTTTTGAACTGGAACAGAAAAGTGTGCTGGAGAAGAATATGTTCCAGAAGGCGAAGTGCCGCTTCGAAGGGGAGCGTACTATGTGTCTGACTATGGCGGACACGATTGTTGCAGAGGGAAAGACCAGCGAGATCACCAGCTATCTGAAGGATGTCTTTGAGAACCGTTTCCATGTGCCGGTGGATGTGGAGATCGACTACGAAGAGGTGAAAGAGAGCAAATACAAGAAATTCAATGAGATGCAGCTTCAGCAGGAAGTAGATGCGATCAGGGAAAGGAATCAGAAGCTGCAGGCACAGCATGCTACGGAAGAGGCGGCGAAAGCAAAAGAAACGGAAGGCATATCAAAGAAGAAAGCGGAAAAAGCAGAAGATGCCGCTAAAGAAGCAGATGCATCAAGTACGCAGAATAAACAGGAACAGAAGAAACCGGAGACTCCGAAAAAGCAGGAATTTGCAGGAAAGTCCAGTGGGTTCAAAAGTGGCAAGGGAAGCTTTGTGCGTCGGGATTATCCGCTCAAGCGCTCCGATGACCCGAACGTAATCTATGGACGGGACTTTGACGATATGCCGATCGAGCTGAAGACAGTTACCGGAGAGATGGGTGAGATTACTTTCCGGGGACAGGTGATCAGCTTTGATACCCGTGAGATCCGGAACGAAAAGACAATCGTCATGTTTGCCGTGACCGACTTTACCGACACGATCATGGTCAAGATGTTTACCCGCAATGACCAGCTCCCGGATCTGCTTGCGGAGATTAAAAAAGGTGTATTTCTGAAAATCAAAGGAGTTACGACGATTGATAAATTTGATGGAGAGCTGACCATTGGTTCTGTAACCGGAATCCGCAAAACTTCGGATTTCCGTGTAACAAGAAAAGACAAGTATCCGGAAAAACGCGTGGAGCTTCACTGCCATACCAAGATGAGCGATATGGATGGTGTTTCCGAGGCAAAAGATCTGGTAAAGCGAGCACATGACTGGGGGCACCCGGCGATTGCGATCACCGATCATGGTGTGGTGCAGGGGTTTACCGATGCCAATCATGTGATCGAGGATCTGGATAAGGATGATCCATTTAAAGTTATTTATGGAGTGGAAGGATATCTGGTAGATGATCTGACTAAGATCGCAGAGAACGAAAAAGGACAGGACCTGGAAGGCACTTACGTGGTATTCGATATCGAGACAACCGGTTTTTCCGCTGTGACTGATCGGATCATCGAGATTGGCGCGGTAAAAGTGGAAGACGGTAAGATTACAGATAAGTTCAGTACCTTTGTCAATCCGAAACGTCCGATTCCGTTCCGTATCACGGAACTTACCAGCATCACCGATGAGATGGTCATCGATTCGCCGGATATTGAGACGATCTTGCCGCAGTTTATAGAATTTATTGGCGATGCGGTTCTGGTGGCGCATAATGCTTCTTTTGATGTGGGATTTATCGAGCAGAACTGCAAAAGGCAGAAGATTGAGGCTGATTTTACTTATGTAGATACCGTTGCACTTGCCCGTGTCCTTCTTCCGGCACTGAACCGTTTCAAGCTGGATACCGTTGCAAAAGCTTTAAATATTTCCCTGGAGAATCATCACCGCGCAGTTGATGATGCAGGCTGCACGGCAGAAATCTTTGTGAAATTTGTGCAGATGCTTAAAGAACGGGAACTGACAACGCTTGCAAAAGTTAATGAATTTGGGGATCTGAACCCGGATTCTATTAAAAAGCTTCCGACTTATCATGTCATTATTCTTGCAAGAAATGACATTGGTCGTGTGAATTTGTATCAGCTTGTTTCTGCATCCCATCTGGTTTACTATAATCGCAGACCCCGTATCCCGAAAAGTGTGCTAAATGAGCACCGGGAAGGTCTGATCGTGGGAAGTGCCTGCGAAGCCGGAGAGCTTTACCGTGCACTTCTGGATGGAAAGCCGGATGAGACGATCGCGAAGATCGTGGATTTTTATGACTATCTGGAAATCCAGCCGCTTGGAAACAATGCATTTATGGTAGAGAGTGACAAAGTAACTTCGGTCAATTCTATGGAAGATATCATGGATCTGAACCGGAAGATTGTGCATCTTGGGGAGCAGTTCCACAAACCGGTCGTGGGAACTTGTGACGTACATTTCATGGATCCGGAAGATGAGGTATACCGCCGGATCATCATGGCAGGAAAAGGATTTGGAGATGCCGATAAGCAGGCACCACTATACCTTCGTACAACGGAGGAAATGCTGGATGAATTTGCCTACCTTGGTTCGGAAAAAGCGTATGAAGTTGTGATCAGGAACACCAATCTGATCGCGGATATGATCGAGAAGATTTCTCCGGTCCGCCCGGATAAGTGTCCTCCGGTTATTGAGAATTCCGACCAGATGCTGCGAGATATCTGTTATAATAAAGCCCATTCTATGTACGGGGATCCCCTTCCGGAGATCGTACATGAACGACTGGAAAGAGAACTGAATTCCATCATTTCCAATGGATTTGCGGTTATGTATATCATTGCGCAGAAGCTGGTATGGAAATCCAACGAGGATGGTTACCTGGTAGGATCCCGTGGTTCGGTAGGATCTTCATTCGTTGCAACTATGGCAGGAATCACGGAGGTCAATCCTCTGGTTCCACATTATTATTGTAGCAATTGCCACTATAGTGATTTTGATTCGGAAGAAGTGAAAAAATATGTGGGTGGCTGTGGACACGATATGCCGGATAAGAACTGTCCGGTCTGTGGACAGAAGCTGGTCAAAGACGGATTTGATATTCCATTTGAGACTTTCCTTGGATTCAAGGGAAACAAAGAGCCGGATATCGACCTGAACTTCTCCGGAGATTACCAGAGTAAAGCGCATAAGTATACGGAGGTTATTTTCGGAAAAGGTCAGACCTTCCGTGCCGGAACCATTGCCGCACTTGCAGAAAAGACGGCTTATGGATATGTGAAGAATTATTATGAGGAGCGTGGTGACCGTAAGCGAAACTGCGAGATCGATCGTATCGTAGCTGGCTGTACCGGAATCCGCCGAAGTACCGGACAGCATCCGGGGGGAATCGTAGTTCTTCCGCATGGAGAGGACATTAACTCTTTCACTCCAATCCAGCATCCGGCAAATGATATGACGACCGATATTATCACCACTCATTTTGATTATCATTCCATCGACCACAACCTTTTGAAACTGGATATTCTCGGACACGATGATCCGACCATGATCAAAACGCTGGAAGAGCTGATCAATTCCGATGCGATGGACAATAAATACGATGGAGTGAATAATGTATTTAAAGCGACTGATATTCCATTGGATGATCCAGGTGTAATGGGACTTTTTGCAGGAACAGAGGTGCTCGGTATCACACCGGAGGACATTGACGGATGTCCGCTTGGTTGTCTGGGAGTCCCGGAGTTTGGTACAGATTTTGTTATCCAGATGGTAATTGATACCAAGCCAAAGACGCTTTCGGACCTGATCCGTATTTCAGGTCTGTCTCATGGAACAGATGTGTGGCTGAACAATGCACAGACCCTGATTGAAGAAGGAAAGGCAACCATTTCCACGGCAATCTGTACCCGTGATGATATCATGACTTATCTGATCAACAAAGGTGTTGAAAGTGAAGAATCCTTCACAATCATGGAACGTGTGCGTAAAGGAACCGTCGCAAAAGGAAAATGTAAAGAGTGGTCACAGTTTAAAAAAGATATGCTGGAGCATGACGTGCCGGAATGGTATATCTGGTCCTGTGAGCGGATCAAATACATGTTCCCGAAAGCCCATGCTGCAGCTTATGTCATGATGGCATACCGGATTGCCTACTGCAAGATCAATTATCCGCTTGCCTATTATGCGGCATACTTCGGAATCCGTGCATCTGCATTCTCTTACGAACTGATGGGACAGGGAAAAGAAAAACTTCTCTACCATATGAAAGAATATAAAAGAAGAGCAGAACTCAATCAGCTCAGTAAAAAAGATCAGGATACCTTAAAAGATATGAAAAATGTACTGGAAATGTATGCCAGAGGATTTGATTTTTTACCGATCGATATCTACAAATCCAAAGCATCCAAGTTCCAGATCGTTGGCGACAAGCTCCTTCCGCCGTTCAACACCATTGACGGCATGGGCGATAAAGCCGCCGAGGCTATGGAAATTGCCGCTAAAGACGGACCATACCTCTCTAAAGACGATTTCCGTCAGAGAACAAAAGTCAGCAAGACATTGGTTGACTTGATGGCAGATATGGGTTTGCTGGGCGACCTCCCGGAGACCAATCAGTTATCCCTGTTTGATTTTGCCTAAATAAAAAGTCAAAGTACTTAAAGATAAGTTATCATTCAATATAACTTAAAAAAGTGCTTTGGCTTTTTTTGCATATAAGAGAAAAGTATAAATTTGCATTTGGTTAGGTTAAACAAAGCCTTTTGCTGCATTTTGCCAGTAACGTAGAAGCCAGAGTTCCGTTCCGACTATATCCATTTCCAATTCCGTTGAGTGCAATGGAGATGAAACACAAGTCGGAACTCTGGCACCACCGATTCCACACCCATAAAAATGCACAAAATCATCCCTATTTTTTTGGTAGTTATTTATGGCTGAAAATGATTGACTTTGACTGAAAAAGGCGATATATTAGACCTAAAGATGAACGAAAAAGAAAACAAATGATTGAAAATGACTGAAATATAAAATGCAATTGAATAAATCAGTCATAACCAGTCGAAATGGAGGTGAGATAAGTGCTTGCAGAAGAAAGATTCAGTGAAATTCTGAAATTAGTGAATGAACACAAGACAATCACTGTTCAGGAACTGACCGAGCTTCTGGATATGTCAGAGTCAACGATACGAAGAGATCTGACAACACTTCATAAAAAAGGAAAGCTGATCAAGGTACATGGTGGTGCAACCGCAGTCAATATGGCGCAGTACACCAGAGACGAATCTGTTGCAGTCAGACAGGATCTGAACATTGATGAAAAGGTGCAGATCGGAAAGTATGCATCATCTCTGATTGAAAAAGATGATTTCGTCTATATCGATGCAGGGACAACCACGGATTTCCTGATTGATTTCCTGACAGAGCAGGACGCTGTGTATGTGACAAACGGAATCATGCATGCGAAGAAGCTGACACAGAAAGGCTGTATAGTTTATCTGATCGGTGGGGAATTAAAAGAAGCAACGCTGGCACTGGTCGGAGAGGAAGCAATGAAAACCCTGGGAAGATACCATTTCACAAAAGGATTTTTCGGAACCAATGGGATTCATATAGAGAGTGGATGCACCACGCCGGATATCCGGGAAGCTGCGATCAAAGAGATGGCGATCTTAAGAAGCGCAAAGGCTTACATCCTTGCAGATTCAACCAAATTCGGTCAGGTAGCACCGGTAACATTTTCAGAACTGGATGCAGTGGACATCATTACAACAAAGCTTAAGGATGCTACATTTAACAAATATAAAAATATTGTGGAGGTTGCAAAATAATGATTTACACAGTGACATTTAACCCGTCTTTGGACTATGTGGTACAGGCAGATCAGCTGATCCCGGGAGAGATCAACCGGACAACAAGCGAACATATCTATCCGGGAGGAAAAGGAAACAACGTATCTGTGATCCTTTCCAATCTGGGACTTAAGAGCAAAGCGCTTGGATTCAAGGCAGGATTTACCGGAGATGTACTGGAAAAGATGCTGGAAGAGTTCGGATGTGAGACAGATTTTATCCCGTTAAAAGAAGGTAATAGCCGAATCAATGTAAAGATCAATGCAGGAACTGAGACTGAGATCAACGGACAGGGACCGGTTATCACAGAAGAAGCAATCCAGGCATTATATGAAAAGCTGGATAAGCTGGAAGAAGGCGATGTACTGATCCTTGCAGGAAGTATTCCGAATACTCTGCCAGAAGATATTTATGAGAGAATCCTGGAGAGACTTTCCGGAAAAGAAATCCGTTTTGTAGTGGATGCAACCAAGGATCTTCTTTTAAAAGTTATGAAATATCATCCGTTCCTGATCAAACCGAACAACCATGAGTTAGGTGAGATGTTTAACGTAGAACTGAAGAGAAAAGAAGACATCATCATTCATGCGAAGAAATTACAGGCACTTGGAGCACAGCATGTACTGGTATCCATGGCAGGTGACGGAGCGATCCTTGTGACAAAGGATGGAAAAGTCTATGAAACCATGCCTCCGAAAGGAAAGGTTGTCAATTCTGTTGGCGCAGGTGATTCTATGGTGGCAGGATTTATTACCGGATATCTGAATACAAAAGATATGGAAAAAGCATTCCGTCTGGGTGTGGCGGCAGGAAGCGCTTCGGCATTCTGTTCGTGGCTCGCTACAAGAGATGAGATTGTTGCACTTCTTGGAGAACCGGCAGAAGTGTACCATATATAAAATCAAATGGGAGGAATGACAAGATGAAGATTACAGACTTACTCAAAAAGCAAAGTATTTGCCTCGATGGAAAGGCAGACTCCAAAGAGCAGGTCATCCGTGAAATGGTCGATCTGATGGCAGAAGGCGGGAACATCAATGACATTGACACCTATCGTGAAACCGTCTTCAAACGAGAAGAAGAAGGAACTACAGGAATTGGTGAAGGCATTGCAATCCCGCATGGCAAGACTGAAGCGGTAAGCGCACCGGGACTTGCAGCCATGGTACTTCCGGAGGGTGTAGATTATGATTCTCTGGACGGAGAACCGGCATACCTTATTTTCCTGATCGCAGCACCGAATACAGAGGACAATGTACATCTGGAAGTACTCAGTCGTCTGTCCATGCTTCTGATGGATGAGGATTTCAGAAACAAGCTGCTTCATGCAAAGGATGTTGATGAATTTCTTGCTTATGTTGATGCAGCCGAGAAAGAAAAATTCCCGGAAGAAGCAGAAGAAAAAGCAGAAGCTCCGGCGGATGCATCTACAAAACCGTATCAGATCCTCGCAGTTACCGCATGCCCGACCGGTATCGCCCATACTTACATGGCGGCGGAAGGTCTGGAAAAGAAAGCGAAAGAAATGGGAGTTACCATCAAGGTAGAAACAAACGGATCTGGTGGTGCCAAGAACGTACTGACACCGGAAGAAATCGCTGCCTGTGACTGTATCATCATTGCAGCCGACAAGGATGTCGCAATGGAAAGATTTGACGGCAAGCCGCTGATCAGTACAAAGGTATCTGACGGAATCAACAAAGCACAGGAGCTGATCGAACGTGCCTTGAGTGGAAATGCTCCAGTTTATCACAGCAAGGGTGGAGCAACAGAAGAGGGTGGTGCGTCATCTGACGGAGATACCATCGGACGCAAGATTTATAAGAGCCTGATGAATGGAGTATCCCATATGCTTCCGTTCGTAATCGGCGGTGGAATCCTGATCGCACTTTCTTTTCTGGTTGACGGTGCAAATGCAGGTACAGCAGCATTTGGTAGTGGAACTCCACTTGCAAAATTCTTCAACACCGTTGGAAATACAGCGTTTGGGATGATGTTCCCGATCCTTGCCGGTTATATTGCAATGGCAATTGGTGACAGACCGGCATTGATGCCTGGTATTGTAGGCGGACTTCTTGCAAAAGCCGGAACTTCTGTATTCCTTGCAGAAGACGCATGGATTTCATCCGGATTCTTCGGTGCACTGATCGCCGGATTTGCAGCAGGATACCTGATGATCGGATTGAAGAAATTGTTTGACAAGCTTCCGAAAACTCTGGAAGGGACAAAACCGGTTCTTCTGTATCCATTCTTTGGGATCCTGATCATGGCAGCATTTATGATCTTTATCGTAAACCCACCGGTTGGAGCATTTAACACCTGGCTGAATAATGTCCTTTCCGGAATGGGAGAATCCAGCAAGATGCTTCTGGGAGCGGTTCTTGCAGGTATGATGTCCATTGATTTTGGCGGACCGTTCAACAAAGCGGCATATGTATTTGGAACGGCATCCATCGCAAGTGGACAGTTTGATATTATGGCATCTGTTATGATCGGAGGTATGGTTCCACCGATCGCAATCGCACTTGCCACCACATTTTTTAAAAACCGTTTCACAAAGAGTGAACAGCAGACAAGTATCACAAACTACATCATGGGACTTTCTTTTATCACAGAAGGAGCCATTCCATTTGCAGCATCTGATCCGCTTCGAATCATTCCGCCATGTATAGTTGGTTCTGCAATAGCAGGCGCATTATCCATGATGTTTGGATGCGGATCAAGAGCTCCGCATGGAGGAATTTTTGTCATCGGAATTATTGACAATCCATTGATGTTTTTGATAGCATTGGTTGTAGGAGCTGTCGTAGCAATGGCGGGAATTGTATTACTCAAAAAGCCATTGAAAGCAGAGTAGTAACTTATTAATTTTCTAAATATTTTTTAAAGAACAGGAGTGTTGAATCATGAAAGAATTTAAGTATGTAGTAACAGATGCACAGGGAATCCACGCAAGAC
>ENA-OPCL01000451-OPCL01000451.1-human-gut-metagenome-genome-assembly--contig:-NODE-451-length-35277-cov-3.067855_pt1 | contig 35277 bp, 30 predicted proteins | sample MGYA00241251_ERZ501482 | MGnify/ENA primary metagenome ERZ501482 (study PRJEB25962, sample SAMEA2042581) | human gut metagenome | biome: human gut; feature: human-associated habitat; material: faeces... | reverse complement strand
CGTTTCGCTGCTCAGCTCTATACCGAATAACTGCTTCGCAGTTTATCAGAAGGAGCTTTCACTCCTCCTGATATAAGCAAGTTCCCACCTGCTGCTTATTACTTTCCACGATGAATGCCTGGACTCACTGTATATGATGGAATCTGTCAGGAAAACAAAATTTTACAGTGTTAACCAGAGATCAGTTCTCCCAATCCCATACATTCGTAGCTTCCACTGAACTTCTTGGTTTCTTAATCACAAGTTCAGGACTCTTCGCACTGACCTTGGTGTTTGCCGGAATAGATGCTGTAATAAAGGTATTACCTCCGATGATCGTATTCTCTCCTATCACAGTCTCACCGCCCAGCACAGAAGAGTTAGAATAAATCGTCACATTATCTCTGATCGTCGGATGTCTCTTCACATTGGCAAGCAGCTGTCCCTGACGGGTGGAAAGTGCGCCAAGAGTCACGCCCTGATACAGCTTCACATTCTTTCCAATCTCCGTAGTCTCACCGATTACAACACCGGTTCCATGGTCAATGAAGAAATATTCTCCAATCGTAGCACCCGGATTGATATCGATACCTGTATAACCATGTGCATATTCAGACATAATTCTTGGAATAAACGGCACATTTTCCAGATACAGAACATGTGCAAGTCTGTATACATAAATTGCATAAAATCCAGGATAAGAGAAAATGATCTCCTCTTTACTCTTGGCAGCCGGGTCACCGTCAAAACCTGCCTGCAGGTCAGTCAGCAGCATACGCTGAATTTCCGGAACATTTGCAAAAAATCGCTCTGTGATCTGCTCTGCATGTTCTTTGGCCTTCTGTTCTTCTTCACCCTGATATAAAAATGCAATCTCAATCTGCTCCTGCAAGCAGTCATACAGATCATTCAGGCGATATGCCACATAATGCTCCGGAAACACGCTGGCACTGGAATCCACACTGAAATATCCGGGAAAAATAATAGACCTCATATCTTTAATGAAGTTAATAATCTCTTTCTTATTTGGAAGACGTTCTCTGTCCTTTCCCAGAAAGAGTTCTTCTTTACGGTAAGTATCTGTCAGCTTCTCCACAGCCTCCAGAATTGTTTTCTTCTTATCTGTCATAATCGTCACCTATCTGCTTTCCTCGCAGCTGCTTATTATCCCCAGACAATAGCAATCCAGAGGGTACACAACCGCATTTTGTTATTATCTTATTACAGCAAAACCAATTCGTCAATAAAAAAAGAATTGACCTTTCCGTAGATTCCTTATATAATAAAAAACAGTTCCAGTTACACTTCAGAACTGTTTCTAATCTTAATATGGAGATGTACCCAAGAGGCTGAAGGGACCGCACTCGAAATGCGGCAGGCCGGGCAACCGGTGCGAGGGTTCAAATCCCTCCATCTCCGCTCTTTCTTTGTAAAATTCTTTATAATAAAAATGCACAATAAGCTTGACAATCGTTGCTTTTATATGTATAATTGCAACAGTAAAAGAAATTTTACAAGTTGGTTTTGATAGGGGATTGGTCAAATGGTATGATAGGGGTCTCCAAAACCTTTGGTGGGAGTTCGATTCTCTCATCCCCTGCTATAAAAAAACGTCGGAAAACTTTGATTAATAAGGTTTTTCGACGTTTTTTGTTTTTTTCTGACATGCATGATCAAGGAAATAGTGCAATTAAAACCAGAAGATACCTTGCAACTAATTCTTTAGGCTGAAAAATATATTTCTAACTTTAAAGGAACTGTCGATAATGATAGTTCCTTTTTTGTTTGCATTTTGGGTTTTAAATGCGTTAGAAATAATTAAAAAAATATTGAAAATTAAAACTTATATTCAACCTGAATCGTCTATAAAGTAGAAAGAGAGGGAAAAGCTATGACAGACCATGATATTGAAAAAATGATTAGATGCACGATTGATAATATGCCAATTCCTTGGGAAAAATTATGGACGATATTTCAGAAGATTATTCAGTTAACATTGCAGAAAAAGGACAAACAGGAATAACAACAAAAAAGAAAAATAGGCTTTTTTTCTGTTGAAATTATCTATAAAGAATATTAGAATTGTACATGAAAAAAAGGTAAAAAAAGGATTAATCTGAAAACAAGATATATTTAGTATAGTTAATGCTGCGATTCAAAGAAAATGTGCAACATAGGAAGAATCCGTTTGTATGTTGAAAATAAAAAATAATATTTTTTCAAAATATAAAACCCAGTTTTAATTTGAATCGTCTATAAAGTAGAGAGGAGATAGAAGATGTAGTATATATCAGAGATTATTAAAATTGGATATGATGAAAATCATATATACAAAAAGAGAAAAGGAGAGAAAACTATGATATGTAAAAAGTGTGGAACTCAGAACCCAGAAAATTCCAAATTCTGTCAAGGATGTGGAGCAAAGCTTGAAACTTCCGGAACGGATGCAAGCCATGATGTAGGTGGAAATAATGCTGCTATATCAAGAGATACTTATAACAGAAAGCAGAAAACTCAAATTTCAGATATTCCAGAGGAATACAAACCGATTTCCATGTGGGGATATTTTGGATATGAAATTTTGTTTTCTATTCCGTTGGTAGGCCTGATTCTGTTATTAGTATTTTCTTTTGGCGGAGCAAAAAACAAGAATCTTAGAAATTTTGCACGTTCTTATTTTTGCTTTTTGATTGTTGTAGTGATTATTTGCATAATTGTTTTGTTTGAAATCGGAAGCAATTTAAGTTATATGTAATTTAGTAATGGTATAGAGGTATAAAGGGAAAATTATATTTAGTACCTATCGGAATTTTTATTTCAAAATTCCGGTAGGCACCAAATAGAAGACAGTTTTGTGGACAGATAAGAGGATACATACATATGAACGGTGAATTAAAAGAGTTTGTTTTAAATAGTCAAAAAGAGCATACCAAACTTCTGACACTATATAATCTATTTTTTAAAGTAGAATCTTTTGGAAAAAATTGGATTTTTATATGGAATGATGCGGTTGGCAGATTTGAAAAATTTATACATTTGATAATTTTTCTTGTTTTCTTATTTATAGTAAGATCGTTTCTTGGATTAGCTGTTGGTTATGTTGGGATTCATTTTATCATTAGAAAAATAGGGGAATTTATAAGTGGCATTTATGGAAAAAAATTAAATAAGTTGACAAATGATTGTCAGAGAAAACTTAATGATTTTTGCCAGGAAGAGATTCAAAAAAACAAAATTATAGTAGAAAATGAAGAGGATGAAATTCGGTTTGACGATGGCTTTGTAATAAAAAATGGATATTTTGAAGCGGACCTTAAAACAGGATGTGAACCGATACATATTTACTGTTTAAAAGATAAAACAGCAAAAAGCAGGTATGAGGATCAAAAAGTAGAATTAAATGATGAGGCTGATGAGCTGTTTGTGGATATGAAAAAAAATATTGCGTCAACAGAGTTTAATCAGAAATTCGGAGTCTTTACTGTACCAGAAAAAGAACATGAATGTATGAAGCTTTTAACCCCAATCTGTCAGCTGAAAATGGTAAAGTCAGAAGCATTTAATGCAGTTCGGGAAATACATATATGGAATGAAAAAGTTCATGCAAGTATGGTACATGAATTGATACGTCCGAATATAAGATTAAATCAATTCGAAAAAAAAACTATTCGAAAAGCGTTTGAAGCAGTTGAATATTATTACGAGACAACAAGATATCAGGCGGATATGGCGTATTCTTGTTATCTGAGTTTGAAGGAACTTGCAAATAACTGAAATATACAAGTATAGAAGGAGGAGATTTTTATGTTATTTTTAATTATTATTGTTGCAATTATAATATATGTTGTTGTGACAAGAAACAAATTTAATGAACTTCAGCAGGCAATCAAACATGAAGGATCTGATATTGGAATTCAGATTGCAAATAGAACACAATGTTTAAATGATGCATTAAATATTGCAAAACTCAGTTATGAGAAGGAAGTGGCAGGAATTGAGCAATTAACTGCAAATGATAAACTGGAAAAGCTGGCATTTCTTGGACAGAAATATCCTGATTTGAAAGCTATAAATGGATATGAGGAGATTTTGAAGCAGGCCAATAATTTAAACCGAAATATTTCTGCTTCTCGCCAGTTATTGAATGGAAATATTCGTGTGTACAACACAGCTATTAGTAATTTTCCAGGAGTGATCATAGCAGCTATTTTTGGATATACAGCAGAAAAATTTATTGATGAAGAAAATTACGAGAAAAATAAAGAGATTGATAAATCAGATGTTGATTTTACAAAATTCTAATATAAAGGTTTGTAAAATTGCCGTGGGAGGAGAATGAAAATGAGATGCAGTAAGTGCGGACAAGAGATTCCTGATACTGCAAATTTTTGTAGAAATTGTGGGACTCCAACAAAGAAAAAGATGGACAGCTTAATTCAAAATGCAAAAGAAAATGATCAACAAGCACTTTCTGAAATTTATGAAATGAGCAGTCCGTTTGTGTATCGAACTATAAAAATTCTTATTAAAGATGAAGATACGATTTATGATATTTTGCAGGACACTTATGTAAAGGCATTTACAAGACTGGATCAGTTACAGGATGCTGAAAAATTGATTCCATGGTTGAAGATGATTGCTAACAATCGTGCAAAAGACTGGTTAAAAAAAAGTAAACCTGTATTTTTTACTGATATTTCCGGCGGTGAGGAAGAAGACAGCATTCCCTTCGAAGAAGCGATAGAAGATGTTCGTTCCGATACAAATCCGGAAATGTCCATGGACGAAAAAGAAGTGCGCAGACTGGTAATGAAGATTCTGGATCAGCTTCCGGAAGACCAGAGATTAGTCATTGGTATGTTTTATTATGAGGAGATGTCTGTAAAAGATATCGCGAATGTACTGGAAGTCAGTGAAAATACGGTAAAAAGCAGATTGTCTTATGGCCGCAGAAAAATAAAAGAACAGGTTCTGGATTTGGAAAAACGCGGAACAAAACTCTACAACATCGCACCGTTCGTATTCTTCCTGTATCTGCTGCGTAAGATGGACACGGTATCAGCGCAGCCGCTTGATCCGGTCATTTCGCAGAAGATCATGAAAGCCAGTTTAAGGGAAATGCCTTCCGGAAAACGTCTGACTGAAAAAAATGCGGATACTCATACAAGTGGTAATAATGATTCTGTGAAGGTACAGAAAACTACAGGAAAAACAACAGCAGGTTCAGCTGTAAGATCAGGAGCAGCAAAAACAGCCGGAACAGCAGCCGGGGCAGCAGCGAAGCACGTAGGAATTAAAATTGCCGCGATAATACTTGCAGGTTCTCTTGGTGCTGGTGGTGTCATTTACGGAGTATCGAAAAATACGGATAAAATTCCGTTTATGCGGGAACAGACAGAAAAGAAAACGTCAGATGAAAAAAAGACAGCAGATTCAAAAATAACGGCAACACCGGAACCGACAGCAACACCGGAACCGACAGCAACACCAGAACCGACAGCAACGCCGGAGCCAACAGCAACTCCACAACCTGCTGAGAATCCGAGTAATTATACAGAGATGCCGGAATATGCGAAATATAGCGCCTTTATTCAGAATTTCTGTGCAAATACAGCAGGTGATATATCCTTTGCATTGTATGATATTGATCAGGACGGAATCCGGGAACTGATCCTTTCACATGGAACAAGCGAAGCAGACTGGACGAATGATGTTTACACGCTGGAAAATGATACTAATGTAATCTCAATTGGAACTATAGGCGGACATGTAATGCTGTATACAGCGCCGGATGGAAATGGAATTTATTCCACATTTGCACATATGGGATATGAAAGCATAGATCGTTTTACCAAGAATGGAAATGCGCTTGTGGATGAAAGCATTGTATATGGCCGAGAAGTAAGAGGAGATGAAGAGTATACAACTTTTGACAAGGAGATAAAACTGGTTTCTGTTTCTATGTCTCAGCAGGAGCCGGATGTAAACTCTCTGGATCCAGATGCTTTGAAAGCAATCGAGGGAAACTGGTATACGATGGGTGGTGCACCTTATCATTTCAGAGCAGTATTTTCACAAAATATGCTGGAAATTTATTATCCGGATTCAGATGAAGTCAGCGATAGAAGATTGATCGTTAAAGTTACCAAGACAGACTATGGATACTTTTTTGAGGTAAATGATGCAAACTCCGGAAATTACGGATATCGCCTGGATCTGACAGATACAGGAACACTGACGATGGTTGATACTACAGATCCGTATAGTATGGATGGATATAGTGCAACGGATAGTTTGGTGAGAAATAAATAAGGATTTTAATTAAAGGCACCATTTGCTGAATGTATAAGTTGATAATTATAATTCAACTACACTTGATTCAGCAAATGGTGCCTTTTTTACAAAAAACTATTTAATGTTGAAATTTGAAAAGAAGCATATTAAAATTGTACATGAAAATGAAAAAAGATAATAGGAATTCTGAAAATACAGCATATTTGACGCAATAAACGACATGATTGACATGGTTAAAGTAATGAAAAAGGCACAGAATACTTATCAATAAAAAAATAAAATTTTTTTCAAAATATTAAAACCTTCTCATTCCTTTAATCGTCTATAAAGTAGGAAGGGAGAAAAGGATAAAAGGTCTGTAAGTAAAACAGATAAAGATGCTATTTAAAAATATGATGAGAAATCATATGAATAAAAACAAAGGAGAGAAAAAATATGTTAAGAGAAAAAGTTGCAAAACTGGCAAAGCTTATGTTTGCAGGGGCTACAATGGCACTGTGTGTGGCAACCATTAACCCGTCAATTCAGCAGGTTCAGGCAGATGCATTTGAGGAACAGGAACCAAACGATACGCCTGGAACAGCGACTACATTACCATTGAATACATGGATATGTGGTGTGTCTGCGAAAGGTTCTGATTCAGACTATTACAGCTTCATCATTCCTGAAGGAAATGGATCTGCACAGGTAGAGTTGAAAACAGGCGAGGATAATCCCAAGAATGCATACTGGACAGTGTATTTACAGGATGAGGAGAGACATAATCTGCATTCGTTTAGCACAAGAAGCGAAAAAGGATATGTGCTGGGACTGGCACCTGGAAAATATTACGTCAAAGTAAAATGTGTTTCCGGATATGGTCCGCAGTGTTCATATAATTTAAAAGTGAATTATACGGCATCAGATGCATGGGAAAAAGAGCAGTACTATGGAAACAAGACTATGGGAAATGCGAATCCGGTATCAGTAAATAAACTATATACAGGTAATTTATATAGCAATAGTGACAAGGATTATTATCGCATTAAACTGAAAGGAACAAATGATGTTACTTTTAGATTTATGATAGATGATTCCGTGGATGTACCAGGTAAATGGAGAGTTGAATTTTATGATGGCAGCAAAAAATTATTAAAAGCTGATAAAAGTAGTACTGCTTCATCCAATCAGACCTGGAAGGTAAGATGCACAGGTGATTTGATCGTAAAAATCGGAAACTTTAGCAATGCGCGAGGAAAGATCTATCATATCAAAGCATCTGCAAAAGCTTATAAAGCTCCTGTTACAAAACCAGCTACAACCGTAATCTCTTCCATTAAATCAGGTAAGAATCAGGCAACAGTCTACTGGAGAAAAGCAAACAATGCAACAGGCTATTATGTATACCGCAGTACAAGTGCAAATAGCGGATATAAGAAAATCGCAACTGTAACAGGAAAAACCTCCTACACGGACAAGAAATCACTGAAGAGCAAAAAAACATATTATTATAAAGTTGTGTCCATCCGCAAATCAGGTTCCAAGGTTCTGACAGCAAAATCTTCTGTAGCAAAGAAGGTAAAGATTAAATAAAAATTACATAGGCAAAGGAGAGAGACCAAAAATGAATGAAAACAGCAATTCACCTTCTGTAAAAAAGAAACCGTCGGTTACGGTAAAGAATGTATTAAGGACACTGACATTTTGCTGTGCAATACTGTTCTTTTGTCCGATGTTTATGGTTTCCTGTTCTGACTCAGACTGGGGCGTGGACACGGATCTTATGAAAGTATCGGCGATAACAGCGATAAAAGGCATTTCCGGTATGGGTGAAACGCTTGTACAGCCGCATCCGATCCTTGTTCTGTGTTTACTGCTTCCGGTAGCAGCTATTATACTTCTTTTTATAAAAAAATTCACAGATAAACAGATTGCAACATCTGTTTGCGGAGCTACAGCAGTGGATCTTATTATCTGGATCATTTTCAGAACGACAGCTAAAAAACTTGCCGAGGATAGCCAGTGTCAGTTTGAGACAACGGGATGGTATGTGCTCAACATTATCGTGATGCTTTTGATACTGGTGCTCACGGTGGCCGTTCTGATAAATCAACTGCAGCTACATACAGATCTGATGACTGCTTTTTCGAAAAAAGATATTAATAATGCTGTGGGACAGATGTCGGATACCGTAGGGCATTTTTCGGAAAAAATGACACATGTAGCCGGAAATGTAGCAGATAATATTCGAAAGAAAACGAATAAAGAAGATATAATAGGATACTGTGCAAAATGCGGAAAGCCGATCACTTATGGGCATAAGTTCTGCTTTTCCTGTGGAACAGCAGTTCCGGAAAGTATGATCGCGGAAGCAGAGGCAGCCAGAAAGGCAGAGGAGGAAGCCAGAAAGGCGGAGGAAGAAAAGAAGAAGGCAGAAGAGGAAGCTAGAAAAGCAGAAGAAAAGAGAAATGCAGCCGAGGCAGCAGAGAAAGAGAAAAAAGTGACAGAAGCAGTAAAACCTGAAGAAACAGGAAGAAATACAGAGGAGAAAACATCAGAACCAACAGTGAATTCTACAAAATGTCCGAATTGTAGACAGGAAATAGATGCAGATGCGAAATTCTGCAAGTTCTGTGGATGTAAACTGAAATAACCGGAAATGAGGGAGGAAAGAGAGTATGTATTGTGAAAATTGCGGAACAAAAAACGATGATAATGCGAGATTCTGCTGCGAATGCGGAAGTCCGCTGATGGAAGCACCGCAGGAAGAAGAGAAAAAACCAGAGGTAAAACCGGAAATCAAATCATCTGTCGATGTGAAAACAAAGAAAACAAGTATAACGCCAAAAAATAATAAGATTTCAAAAAAAGCACTGGCAGGAATCGGAGCAGGCGTAGTTGTATTGCTCGTGGCAGGAGGTATTGTAAATAATAATCGCAAAACCATAGATCTTAATAAATTCCTCGTAGTTGAAACACAAGGCTATGATGGATATGGTACAGCGAAGGTAAATATCAACTGGGATGCAATCGAAAAGAAATATAAATCCAGATTATCTTTCAAAAATCTGCGAACAGCAAAAAGTCTGAAAGATGTATACGGTGACAGCATTTCGCCAATAGAATTTCTGGAAGACAGGGTTTCCGTAGAGACCGAAGACTCTGAATATTATGTGTCGAATGGTGATAAGGTTGCGTATACATGGACAGTGAGTAAGGATATTGCCAGTGATCTTAACTGCAAGATCAAATATAAAGATGGAGAAGAAAAAATTTCCGGACTGGAAAAAACTAAAAAAACGGATGTATTCAAAAATGTATCCGTCAGTTTTGAAGGAACATCGCCAAACGGAACCGCTACTGTTACTTATAATGGCGGCGAAATAGGCATGGACTGCTTTAGCTACGAACCATCAGAGGGACTGCGAAATGGCGATAAAGTTACTGTAAAAATAAATGACAATGGCGTAAATTCGCTGGCACAGGGATTTGGTGAAGTTCCGGAGAAAACTGAAAAAGAATATACAGTATCCGGCCTTGCCAGCAGCCTTGAAAAGATTGATCAGATAGACAAAGATTCTCTGAAAGCAATGCAGCAGCAGGCCAGTGATGTTTACAATGCATATATGGCACAGAACTGGGAAGGTAGTTCTACATTAGAGTCCTTTACATATCTTGGCGATTATCTTCTGACAAGCAAAAGTGGCAGCAGCAGCGACGACGATTATTATACTGATAGCACCAGCAACATTCTGTATCTGGTATATAAAACACAGATCAGAAGTCAGTATTCAGATGAATATAGCTCCTATGATTCCACCGATGATATATATTGGTATATCAGCTACAGCAATCTTATGCTGAATGGTGATGGAACTGTAAAGTTTGATGTTCTCAGCTATAATACACCGGATAGTGGAGTAAGCATAAATAACGGATCCTGGTATTATACAGGATATGATTCTCTGGATGCTCTTTATAAGAATGTAGTTACGGCAAGACTGGATTATTATAATCATGAAGATAACGTAGATGCAAACGCCAAGGATACATCAAAAGCATCAAAAGATAAAAAGAAAAAGGACGATTCAGCAAAAGAGGATTCTGCAGCAGCCAGTGAACAGGCAGCGGGTGATAGTAGTGAAGCAGCCACTGACAATGCAGGAGAAGATACTGCTGATGCAGCGGCAGCAAATGCAGCAACAGGAGATGCCAGTGAATTCGTTCTTCCAAACAGTAGTACAGAACCTATTTCTATTACAGATGTGGAAGGGTTGACACAGTATCAGTGCCTGATCGCCAGAAACGAGATCTATGCAAGACATGGAAGAAAATTTAAAGATCAGGGTCTCCAGGAATATTTCAACAATTGCAGCTGGTATAATGGAACCATAGAACCAGATGATTTCCAGGAAAGCTACCTGTCCGATCTGGAACGGGAAAATGAAGAAATCATTGTAGGCTATGAAGAGGAAATGGGTTACAGGTAGAAATATGAAATGTACAAAATGTGGTTAGGAGCTTTCGGACGGGGCGAATTTTTGCAGAAAATGTGGAAGTCCTACATTAAAAAAGATTTCATCCCTGGTTGAAAACGCCAGAGAAAATGATCAGGAAGCACTTGCTGAGATATATGAGATAAGCAGTCCGGCAGTATACAGAGCGATACGGATTATGATAAAAGATGAAGATACGGTATATGATATTCTGCAGGACACCTATGTAAAGGCATTTACCAGGCTGGATCAGCTGTAGAATCCGGACAGACTGATCCCCTGGATAAAAATGATCGCCAATAATCTTGCAAAAGACTGACTGAAAAAATCCAAACCGGTATTTTTTACAGATATGGCAGGTGGAGAAGATCAGGATGACCTTTCGTTCGAAGAATCCATAGAAGATGAAAGGATAGATCAGAATCCTGAGATGGCTATGGATGAAAAAGAAGTCCGGCGTCTTGTGCTGGAGATTCTGGATAGTCTTCCGGAGGATCAGCGAATGGTCATCGGCATGTTTTACTATGAGGAAATGTCTGTAAAAGACATTGCAGAAACTCTGGAAATCAGTGAAAATACAGTAAAAAGCAGATTATCCTACGGACGAAAAAAGATAAAAGAACAGGTCCTGGATCTGGAGAAACGTGGAACGAAGCTCTACAGTCTTGCACTGTTTGTATTCTTTCTGTATCTGATTGGAAAAGTGGACAAGGTATCAGCGGAACCGCTGGCGCAAAAAGTTCTGCCGGATGTTATGGAGGCTTATTCGAAGCAAACTTCCGGACATATTCCAAAGCAGGCCGGTTCCGGAAGAACCGCCGGTACCGGAGCAGTTCATTCCGGTTCCAAAATCGCAGGGACTGCAGCTGGAACAGCTGCGAAACATGCGGGGTTAAAAGATCACAGCGTTGATCCTTACCGGAGTCCTGGGTGCAGGAGGAGTTACCTACGGTGTGGCGAAACATATGGATAAGCTCCCATTTGTACAGGAGCAGAAAACAGAACCACATAAAAAAGCCGTAAAAAAAATACCGACGAAAGCACCGGAAGAAAAGACAATTGAAACACCGACACCAACGGTATCGCCGACATTCACTCCAACACCAACGCCTGAAATTCAGCAGAAAAAAACGGGAAGTACAGAGTATTATGCAACAATACTACATCCTCAGTCGGATCCTGATTTAACGCTGCCGGGAACAACGCAGGTAGACTATAATGCAGATGAGGATACACTTACTTTTTATGGAACTATTGCAAAGTCAGATCAAGCTTTCGTTCCATACAATAAAGAAGCACTTTCAGGGTATGGAATGAGAACATTCCAGCTGATGGCAGATACACAGTATTTCTATAATGAAGCAGATGATTCGGTTCCTGGGACAAAAGAGGATGCTGTACGTACCTGTACAAGTTTAAGTGGTTTGCAGGTATATATGGAAGTGACGGATGGAAAAGTAGTAAGAATGGCATTTTCTTCATGAAAAAATTGTTTTCGATAGAATACGGATTATGTTATCTATACAACAAGCCTGTGAGAGGAACGCAGGCAGAAGTATTATTCAGGAATATGATGAAAAATCATATAAATAAAAACAAAAGAGAGAGAAAAAGTTGCAAAACTGACGAAGCTCTTGTTTGCAGGAGCGACAATGGCGCTGTGCGTAGCTGCTATTAACCCGGCAACACAGGTACAGGCTGCGATGCTGGAGGAGAGTGAAGATAATGGGTCACCTGCTACAGCGGATAAGCTTCCGCTGAATACGTGGGTACAAGGTTCGATGGATGCTTATTATGATCAGGATTGGTATCAGATTACAATTCTGAAGGGAAATGGATATACTGAGGTTGAGATTAAGCTATCATTGGACAATTCAAGCTGGAATGTATATTTGTATGATAGTAATAGACATGAATTAAGATCATGGACTGCACATTCATATAAAGATATTATACTTGGTTTGATGACCGGTAAGTATTTTATAAAAGTAAGTGAGTATAATGGTACAGGTGTGCAAGGTACATATAATTTGATTGCCCATTATACCAAATCTAATCAATGGGAAAAAGAGCAGTACAGTGGATATAAAACATTGAAAAATGCAAATATTTCGTATTTGAGTAAAACATATACAGGAACGCTGTATTCTGAGTATGATGTTGATTATTATCGTTTCAAATTAAATGGAACGAATAAGGTTTCATTAAGATTTATGATAGATGATAGTGTTTCTAATCCTGGTTTATTTTGATGGAGAATACTATGTAAATTTTAAAAATCTAAACAGAGAAGGAGAGGTAAAATGAAGAAGCAAATAAGAAAGCAATTCTTAGCATTTTTCTTAGCAATTATTGTGTGTATCAGTCCACTAGGAACAGTAGATATCCCTGCCGCAGAGAATACAGAAATATCAGATCATGCTGAGGTTACAGGCGATGGTTCTATGGGACAGTTGATTGCAAATGAAGTTTCTGGAGCAGATCAAACCAAGAAATCAAACGATAGTAATGATATTTTTGAACTGGAAATTTCGCAAAAGACTGCACAAGTTCAATTGAAAACAGAAAAGGCAGCAACATTGATTGTTGCAATATATACAGATTTAAACAGTACACAAATGCTTGCATCTGGGAAAACAACCATTGAAGCAGGAGTAACTAAAGCTACTGTTCTGATTGAAACAGAAACTATGCCAGAATATTTTATAGCAAAAGCATATCTTTTGGAGAAAACTAGTTTTAAGCCATTATGTAATCCATATGTCACGCAAATGTATACTGAATCTATGCAAAAATTGGAAAATTCCACGACAGATGATTACAAAGATAGAGAAGTTTTGAAACTGGATGAGGATGATAATAAAACAAATTTTGGTGTATTTAAAGAAGATACATTGGTATTTAAAGAAGAATCAGAAAAAAATCAGGTAATTGATAATACGGATGGAACTTATACAATTATGAATGCAGATGATGATTTTAAAAATCTAAAAGAAGGAGATACTTTTTCTTATCAACAAAAAGAAGGAAAAGTCATTCTTGCAAAAATAAAAAATATTTCTATCCAAGGAAATACGATTTTTATAACCGAAGATAAAAACACAGATTTGACGGATTATTTTGATTATTTTAAATTGGAAATAGACAGCAATGATTTAGCTGATGTGAATATAGATGATAGTAATTTGCCAGGTGGTATGACAGTAGAATCGGAAGAAAATGTTTCTTCTATTGATATGCTAGGGAAAAATGAAGTACCTAAATCAGCAAAGCTAAAAATAAATAAATTATTGACGGCTTCTGTAACTGTGAGTGCAAAGAATGTTATAGATGATGATTGTAAACTTGATGGTGAAATTAATGTAGGAGTTGGTGTGGATTTTAAAATATATATTTTACCGGATTATAAATATATATCTTTTAAAGTACAGTTGTCATTAAAGACTTCATTAGGCATTTCTGGAAATAAAGATGTTGAATTTCCATTACCAGCAATAGTTCTCTCTTATTTTAAAATGATAAATGTTAAGCTTACTCCTGAATTAGTAGGATCGGTATCAGGAAAAGTAAAGGGATACATTGAGGAACATGGTGAATGGGGAATAGCATATGACAGTAATGTCGGATTTAAAACAATAAATACAAAGTTGCCAGTGGACATTAATTTGCTAGAGGTATCAGGTGATTTTTTTATTGGGCTTAGTATGCCAACGGAGTGTTTTTTTGTCAATGAGACATTAGGTGAGGCGGAAATAAAACCAACCGCAGGAATTGTAGCAGAAGTGAAGTCAGACAATATAGTTAATTATGAGACAATTCATGATTGTATAACATGTTTTTCAGGAGAGCTTTATTGGAAAGCAGATGTAAATATAAAATTCTCATTAGTTAAAGATGCAACAAAATTTGAAATAACGCCTATTACATTGAAAGAAAAGTGGAAGACCTTTTATTGGTCCGTTGGACATAAAAAATTTGGATTTGGTACATGCCCATATATTAAATATGCTGTTGAGATTTTGGTAGCAGATGCTCAAAATCGGCGTTTAGAAAATTCAGAGATAACAGTGATAGATAAAGAAACAGGAAAAACAATAGGGTTTTATATATCTGATGGTCTTTCGACTTCTAATGAACAGTCAATTATGACTAATCATAATGGCTTGGCAGAAATATATTTACCTAATGGAAATTATATTATAAAAGCCAAAAAACAAAAAGTAATCGTTCAAAAAGAAATTGCTGTTTCAGATGGAAAAAAAGTAGTAGATTTAGTATTGCAGATGCCGATAGCAACACCTACGTCTAAGCCTAAACCTAAACCAACGGTAACGATTAAACCTACATCAACTCCTGAAATAACACCAACGCCGACAATTAGTGAATTACCAGAAGATAATAGTAATATTTCGTGGGAGCTTAAAGAAGATGGAATCTTATATATAAAAGGAAAAGGAAAGATACCAAGTTATGAATTAAAATATACAGGAAAATATCCCCAAAATGTGATATATTATAGTACTGCTCCGTGGTATAAAGATAGGGAAGATATAAAAAAGATCATAATAGAAGAAGGTATAACAACAATAGGGCATATGGCTTTTTATGGTCTTGATAATATGGAAAATGTAATTTTTCCAAAGACATTAGTAACAATAGAAAAAATGGCTTTTTTTGAGTGCAGTAGTTTAAATAGCGTAACATTTCCGGAAAATTTAGAAAAAATAGGAGAGTTGGCCTTTTATGGATGTAAAAGTTTGCGAGAGTTGATTATTCCGGACAATGTTACAACCATAGATTCTTGCGCATTTAAGAATTGCAGTAATATAGTTACTTTTAAATTACCACATGGAATAAAAGAACTTATCGGTAGTATGTTTGAAGGGTGGAAAGCTATCAAGAATATTTCAATTCCCGAGAGCGTAACAAACATATGGGATCATACGTTTCATTCCTGCGATAATATAGAAAAACTTATAATACCTAAAAATGTAACAAGTGTAGGATCATGGGTATTTGCTGAAAGTGCAAAACTGAAAACAGTATATTTTACAGGGAATAAACCATCATATATTGGAGATAGATTTTTAGATAAAGTTAAAGAGATGACATTGTATTATCCAGAGGGAGATTCAACGTGGGATGGAATAGAATCAGAAAAATTCGGGGGAAAGAATATTATATGGAAAGCGTATATACCGGGAGAAATAAATCAGAATGATGAAGAAGAAAATTCGGATGAAATTCAAAGTTATGATTTTACAGATGATACAGATAGTCAAAATGAGGAAGAAACAGAAGAACTGGAAACTCCTATTTCAGATGAAGAAGAAGATAGTAATGTAGAACAGATGGAAAATGAAGAAGAAATCGAACAGATGGAAATAGAAGGGGTAGATGTTGAAGAATTAGAACCGTCAGTTGTAAATGATCAGAAAAGAGAAAATTCTGTTGTTAATGTGAAATCTTATAGCAAAAGAAAACCCGGTAGTTACACTTTATTTGTTCTTTTAAAGAATAAAAATACGACAGATATACTGGCAGCAGATAATTTATTATATATAAATCAGGCAACAGCGGACAAAACAGGATTTGTTTCGTTTTCGTATCAGTGGAATGTAATGGAGATTAATCCAGTATCATGTGTTTTTGGAGATGTAATACATCAACATACATATGGAGCCTGGAAAACAATCAAGAAAGCGACTGTTTTTTCGGCAGAGATCCGTCAACGTAAATGCAGTGGCTGTGGTAAGACAGAAAAAAAAGTTGGAAAAAAAATAAAACCGATATTAAAGGTTTCGGCATCGACAGTGGCTCTTAAAACAAAACAATCTACCAAAGGCCTTAAAGTTGTTAAAATGGCCGCAGGGGACTCTGTTGTATCTTGGAAATCGGCAGATTCTAAAATTGTAAAGGTTTCCAAAACAGGTCAGCTTTTTGCACAGAAGAAAACAGGAAAAACAATTGTAACAGTTAAATTAAAAAGTGGACTTTCTAAAAAAATTACTGTAAAAATTCAAAACAAACCAGTGAAAACAACAAAATTAACAGGACTTAAAAAACAGATTATTTTAAAGAAAAATCAAAAAGTTGCCTTGAAACCAGTGAAGAGTCCTTTTACTTCACTTGAAAAAATCACTTATACGAGTTCAAACAAAAAGCTGGTGTCTGTTTCGGCTAAAGGAATTATAAAAGGCTTGAAACATGGAAAAGCACAGATCACGGTGAAATCAGGAAGAAAAAAATATGTAATAAATGTAAACGTTAAATAATACAGAAATCCCCGGGGCTGATCTGATAACAGCCCCGGGGATTTCTGTATTTTTACAATTAGTGATGAAAGAAAATCAGGAACAGAAGTACAAGTCACTGATCGTATTGTTTCTTACCTTAAGCACCAGCACAAGACCGTTTTTTCGGTTGACGCTTTGGAGTGCGTGTGAAAGGGTGGTATATTCTCTTCCATACATATCAGAGAAATAATATTTGGTTTTTGAAGTGATACGAAAAGTTCTTTTTCCGGATTTCAGGAAGGTATTAGTAGACATATTATTACCAACCCGTCTGGTAAATGAGCAATTGAAGGTTATTGTATTGCCGGAAGTACTGGCACTGGTAATTCCTGTATCCCAATAATAATAGCCATTGCCTTTGTGTTTCGCACCGCCTTTTCCATTGACCAGATGTACCATATAAAGATAGGTAGTATTGTTATTGTTTTTTACAACAACAGGAACTCCGCTTTTATTGTAAACTCCCCATTTACCGGTTTTGGAGTTGTAGCCTCGTACTGTGTATACATATTTTTTTCCTGCTGTAAGAGGCGCTTTTTTGCTGCTTTTGTGAGTGTAGGCAGTTTTGGCGGAGCTTACATCTGCGACTTTGATCCAGCGGGAAGCACCGTATTTTTTATAATATACGCAGTATTTTGTGACATTACCAGATTTTTTCCAGTTGATGGAAACAGAACCGGAGCCGGTGGAAGCTACTTTGGTAATAACAACCTTCGACGGAACGGCTGCCTGGGCAGCAGCCGAAACCGGAACAGTGAATAATGATGTGATCAGAATCATCATAGCGGACAGTAATGTAATATATTTTGAAAATTTTTTCTTTATCATTTTGATCTCCCTTTTTGTGATGCTTTTTTGACGGTTTTTTTGATTATAAATATTCTTTTGCTTTGCAGCGTTCTCTGTAAAGACTGAATGTATCCAATGCCATTGGAATAAACGGGAAAAGAGCTCCTACTGTGAACACCATTAATCCTGCACATAAAGCGATGATTAGATCGAACAACATAAAAGGTGTGAGAAGCCATCCCCATTTAAATGCGGCTAACGCATATTTGATAAGATTCAGAACAGATCCGGTTATTACCAGAAGAATGAGTCCGGTGGCAAAATAAACATCGCCGGCACTTCCGAGAGCTTTTCCTGTTACTGTTTCGATCAGAACGATAGCAAGCAGAAAGACTGCCGGCAGAACAGTTGCGCCTGCTTTGAGTTTGAATTTTAATTCTGTGTTCTGTAAATAATTTTTTGCTGCGTTGGTATCCATACTAATTTCCTCCTGAGTTTAATGATTTGTTTTTTGAGTGTCTTTTTTTGTTTGATATAAAACTTCTATTTCCTCCTCTCTACTTACTAGACGATTGAGTTTCACGGAAGGTTTTATATTTTTGAAAAAAATTAAAAAAATCAGGAAAAATTTTTTTACAGCAAAAAACGGAGACTGCAAAAGCAATCTCCGTTCATTTTTATATATAACCTTATTTCGCTTCAGCTTCAGCGCCTTCAGCGTCCTCATCCTCTTCCGGAGCTGCCTCATACTCACCGATATGAACAACAACTGCATCCTCAGGTGTAACGAAGTGAACCTGTTTGCCTTCCGGGATCGGGAGGTCTTTTACATGGATATCACGGACGTCTGCAGGATAGCCGTTGAAGTCGATGACGATGGTGTCAAGAAGGTTGGCCGGATCTGCTTTGTAGTGGATCTCTTCCATCTCCTGCTCAACGATACCCTGAACCATGTCGGTGTGCTCCAGTTTGACAGCGACTGTTGTGGAAACCTTCTCACCGGCTACCAGTGCCTGGAAATCCAGAGCCATCAGCTGTTTTTCAATTGGATTATAGTCAATATTTTTTACCAGGGCATCAACTTTTTCGCCTTCGATGTCCAAGTAAACCTGTGTACCTTCTTTATTTGCTTTAATGAATTTGGCTGCCTCGGCACCGTTAAACTGAAGTGCTACAGGCTCTTTCATTTCTTTTCCACTAAGAATTCCTGTGACGTAACCCTCACGTCTTAATTTTTTAGCTTTTACATTCGGGTTTCTTTTCTCTGCTTTCAATGTGATCATGTCAAATTCCTCCTCCTGATGCATGGATTCCGGTAATGTTGCTGTTCGCGCTGTTCGCAGTAACACGAATTCTGCATTTCTTTTCTGACTGGGATTATTATAGCACTTCTCGGACGAGGTGGCTAACAAAAAGTTAGAAAATTTAAGAATAATATTTTGTATTGTTTAACTTATGTACAAAACTTCAAGGGTAAAATTAGACAAAAACAAAGTATATATTTGAGATTTTACAGAAAAAATTAAAACAACATAAAAAATTGCACAAATCAAGTGATCATAAAAGCCTGAAAGTTGGCATTTATCTGGAAGAGAGGCAAGTATTAAATATGAATATTCTATTTTTATTTGATTCAGATATGCGAGGAGACGGGAAATATCCATATTGCTGACATATTGGAGAGAGCTGTTGTGATCAATGTAATAAAAATTGGAAGATATGATGCAGGACAGAGATGACGGCGAAAGAAGGTGGCAACATAACACGATGGATATTTTACTCTGGAGAAAGAATTTAACGGAATTGCATATAATTTCTGAAACAATTTAACATACAATTCACAAAGCTTTATCTCAATCACGATATCTGAACAGCCGGAAAAATCCTATACTACAAACTATGTGAGCGAGAGAAGAGAAAGGAGATAAATAATGTCAGAAATTGCACTTAGAAATGTATGTAAGCAATTTGATTCGGAGCATTACGGTGTGAAGGATTTTAATCTTGATATACATGATAAAGAGTTTGTGATCTTTGTAGGTCCGTCCGGATGTGGAAAATCCACCACTTTGCGTATCATCGCAGGCTTGGAGGAGATCACAGACGGTGAGCTGTGGATCGACGGTGAGCTTTCCAATTATCTGGAACCGAAGGAGAGGGGAATGTCCATGGTGTTCCAGAACTATGCCTTATATCCGAACATGACGGTTTACGGAAATATGGCATACGCCCTGAAGATCCGTAAGCTTCCGAAGGATGAGATCGACAGAAAGGTCCATGAGGTGGCAAAGATCCTGGAGATCGACCAGCTTCTTGACCGGAGGCCGGCGGCTCTTTCCGGCGGTCAGAAACAGCGAGTTGCCATTGGAAGTGCAATTATCCGGAAGCCGAAAGCCTTTCTCATGGATGAGCCCCTTTCCAACCTGGATGCAAAGCTCCGTGCTCAGATGCGTGTGGAGCTTGTGAAATTACATAAACAGCTGGACACCACCATTATTTATGTAACGCACGACCAGACAGAGGCCATGACTCTTGGGACTAAGATCGTGGTCATGAAGGATGGTCTGATCCAGCAGGTGGGAGCGCCGCAGAGTATTTATGACAATCCGGTAAATCTTTTCGTGGCAGGCTTCCTTGGTTCTCCGTCCATGAACTTTTTCCGGTGTACGGTAAAAGCAGAAGAAAATAATCGCACGGCCCTTCTTCTGGATGATGCCAAAACTGTGAAAAAGGTTTATCTGGACGGAACCAGAGGAAAACAGATTGCAGACAGATATAACGGCAGACACGTGATCCTTGGAATCCGTCCGGAGGATATCTACGAGTTTGATGAGGCGAAAAAGCTTGGTATTGAAAATGAAAGCGTAGATGTAGATGAGCCTGTAGTAAACCGCGAGATGCTGGGAGCGGAAGTGATCCTCTATTTTGATGAGCAGGGCAAAACCCTGGCAGTCCGCTTAAGTCCGGAAAATCAGACACAGGTAGGGGAGAAGGTTTCTCTGTATTTTGATATGGAGAAGGCCCATGTGTTTGATCCGGAGACAGAAGAAAATATTTTTGTGTCATGAATTTATGTCACGGAAGAGCTTGAGTACAGGCAGATCAGCCTGTAGATAGAATCTGATTATGCAAGGAGGAGAAATAGTTATGGAAAATAACAGCAAAAGCAAGATCACACCGTACTTATATCTGGTGCCTTGTATGCTTATTTTTGGAATTTTTCTGTTTTATCCGTTTGTGAAAACAATTTATTTAAGTCTTTACAAGACCAACAAGATGGGACAGGCAAAGCTGTACGTTGGTCTGGGCAATTATAAAGAGCTGCTTCAGTCAGCATCCTTTATCAACAGTCTGAAGGTGACGCTGATCTTTGTGCTAATCGTTGTGGTCGGCGGCATGCTTCTTGGTCTGATCGCAGCAGTGCTTTGTAACAAGGCGTTTCCGGGAATCCGGGTGTTCAGTACATCCTATGCTCTGCCAATGGCTATTGCATCCAGCTCTGCGGCGATGATCTTCCAGATCATGCTCCACCCGGCAGTGGGCATTGTGAACAAGCTTACCGGCCTGAATATCAACTGGCTGAACGATCCGAACACGGCTCTGATCTGCGTAGCCATTCTTACTGCGTGGCTGAACAGCGGGATCAATTTTCTGTATTTTTCCGCAGGACTCGGAAATATTGATGAGACCATTTATGAGAGAGCTTCTGTGGATGGAGCCAGCAGTGTGCAGCAGTTTTTCGGCCTGACGCTTCCGGGACTTTCCCCGATCATGTTTTATACACTGGTGGTAAATATCATACAGGCATTTCAGTCCTTTGGACAGATTAAGATCCTGACAGAGGGCGGTCCTAATGAGTCTACCAATGTTATTGTTTATTCCATTTACAGGGATGCGTTTTTTAACTACCGCTTCGGAAGTGCGGCAGCCCAGTCTGTTATCCTGTTTGTGATCATCATGATCATCACACTGATCATGTTCCGTATTGAGAAGAAGGGAGTGAATTACTGATGAGCCAGATGGAAAATATGGCAGTCCCGGCAGTGGGAAATATGTCAAAAGAGGAGCTTCTGGAGCTGAAAAAAGCTATGAATGCAAAAGCTCTTGCAAAGAGAAGGACAAGAACAGCACTCCGTGTTACGGCAAATGTGGTGTTTGCAGTTCTGATCCTGCTTCCATTGCTTTATGCCATCAGTATTGCACTGATGCCTTCCAGTGAACTGTTTACTACAGAGTTGAATCTCTTTCCCAAGAATCCGACCTTTTCCAACTTTATCAATGCATTCCGCACCGTTCCACTTCTCCGATTCATATTGAATTCCTTTATCATGGCGGGATGCATTACCATCGGACAGATCATTACCTGTTCTCTTGCTGCTTTTGCGTTTTCTTTCCTGGAATTCAAAGGAAAAGGTATTCTCTTCATGGTTGTGATGGCAACCATGATGGTTCCGGGAGAGGCAACGATCATTTCCAACTACCTGACTGTATCAAGCTGGGGAATGCTGGATACTTATCAGGTACTGATCGTGCCTTATCTTACATCCGCAATGGGAATTTTCCTGTTCCGCCAGTTTTACATGACTTTCCCGATCTCACTGTATGAATCGGCAAAGCTTGATGGCTGCAGCAATCTGAAATTTATCGTAAGGATCCTGCTTCCGCTGACAAAATCCGCTATTGGCGCTATGGCAGTGTATACCTTTATCAACGCATGGAATATGTACATGTGGCCGCTGCTTGTAACAGGCTCCAACAATATGCGGACCGTTCAGATCGGTATCAGTATGCTGGATAGTGTGGATTCACAGTCTATCACCCTGATGATCGCAGGCGTTGTTATGATCATCATTCCGTCCATTTCCATCTTTATCGTTGGACAGAAACAGCTGATCAGAGGAATGTTCTCGGGTGCAGTCAAGGGCTGATATCGGAACAGGCAGCAACCCTGCAGCATCCTGCTGTAAGGGGAAAATATTGCAAAAAGATACTGCAAAGTCGTAAGACGGGCAGTTCATCTTATATAAAAAAATGAAAAAAGAGAAAATTTTTCAAGAGGAGAAAAAAGTTATGAAGAAAAAAATCATCGCAGCTTTCCTTACCACAGCAATGACTATCGGTTCTCTTTCCGGAGTAACTGTATTCGCCGCAGATGCCGGCACAGATGAAAAAGTGGAAATGGCAGATGCTTCCGATGTAGATGGAACTACCATTACCTTCTGGCATTCCATGGGTGGTGTCAATGGTGAGGCGATCGATACACTGGTAAAAAAATTCAACGATGAGAATGAATACGGAATTACGGTAGATGCTCAGTATCAGGGGGAATATGATGATTCCCTGAACAAGCTGAAAAGTGCACAGATCGGAAACATGGGTGCGGATCTTGTACAGGTATATGAGATCGGAACAAGATTCATGATCGATTCCGGATGGATCGTGCCTATGCAGCAGATGATCGATGCAGACAGCTACGATGTATCTGAGATCGAGCCGAACCTGGCTGCATACTACACCATCGACAATGAGCTGTACTCCATGCCGTTCAACTCTTCCACACCGATCATGTATTACAACAAGGATATGTTTGATAAAGCAGGCATCACAGAAATTCCGGACAGCCTGGAGGGCATCGGTGAGATCGGACAGGATCTTCTGGACAAAGGCGGCGCAGGCGAGGTAATGTCTCTTGGAATCTACGGATGGTTCTTCGAGCAGTTTATCGGAAAGCAGGGCCTTGAGTATGCAAACAACGGAAACGGACGTAAAGAGGCTGCTACAGCTGTTGCTTTTGACGAGAATGATGCTGCAAAGAATATCCTTACAGCATGGAAGGATCTTAACGACAAGGGCTTCGCACCGATCGTAGGAAAGGGTGGCGATGCTGGTCTGGCAGATTTTTCTGCAGGAAAATCTGCGATCACTCTTGGTTCCACAGCTTCCCTGAAACAGATCCTTCAGGATGTAAACGGAAAATTTGAGGTTGGTACTGCATACTTCCCGAAGATCAAATCCAGTGACGAGGGCGGTGTTTCCATCGGTGGTGCATCTCTTTGGGCACTGAACAACAATGATCCGAAAAAGCTTCGTGCAACATGGGAGTTCGTAAAATTCCTGATCTCTCCGGAGTCTCAGGCTTACTGGAACGCACAGACCGGATATTTCCCTGTAACTGTAAAGTCTCAGGAAGAGCAGGTATTTAAGGATAATGTTGCAAAATATCCGCAGTTCCAGACAGCGATCGACCAGCTCCATGATTCTTCCGCCGACTATGTAGGCGCTCTGTTAAGTGTATTCCCGGAGGCAAGAGCTACCGTGGAATCCGAGATTGAGAGCATGCTCAACGGAAAAGAGGATGTGGATACAGCTGTGAAAAACATGGCAGATTCCATCAACAAATCCATCGAAGAGTATAACCTGGTGAATGAATAATTCGAAAAGGCGTGGAAACTGAAAAAGAAAAATAAATATATACAGCCAAAAATCCCCGGGTAAGCTCCTGGGGATTTTTGCTATAGTCACGGAAAAAAACATCCTGACAGGAAAATATCAGGAGAAAAATCAGAGGAATCTCTGGACGTAAGAGTATATATTGGCTATAATGATGAAGTTAATATCTACTCCTCAGGAAGGAAGAAAAATCTGTGAATAGAAGTAAAAGAGAAGATTATAAGAGATTTGTGGTATTTTGTCTGGCAAGTCTGATCGTAATCGCACAGGCAGCAATCTTTGCTTATGTATGGTATGATTTTTACAGTGACCTGATCCTGAAGCCATTCTGGAGAAAAGGTAACTGGGTAATGATCCTGATCTATGCGCTGATCTATCTGATGTTTGCCAAGCTTTACGGAGGTCTGAAGGTAGGCTATCTGAAGCGTATCGATGTATTTTATTCATTGACGCTGGCAACGATCTGTACCAATGTTGTGACGTATTTTCAGATCACACTGATCAACAGATGGTTTATGTCGGCCAGACCGGTGATCGAAATGACCGGAGTCCAGCTTGTTGTGACGGTACTGTGGATCTGGGGCTCCAGGTATATTTACTCCAGACTGTACGGAGCCAGAAGGCTGCTGGTAATCTACGGAGACCGTGATCCCGGTGATGTGATCCACAAGATGAACACCCGAAAGGATAAATACGATATCAGCGGTAAGGTTCATATCCGTGAGGGCGAAGAGAAGATCCATGCCATGATGGAAGATTATGAAGGCGTGATCATCTGGGATCTTCCGTCCCAGATCCGAAACAGGTATCTGAAATACTGTTTTTCTCATTCCATCCGCTGCTATATGAGCCCGAAGATTTCCGATATCATCCTGCTTGGAACAGACAGGATCCATCTGTTTGATACGCCGCTTCTGATGTGCAGGAATCAGGGACTTTCCATGGAGCAGCGTGCAGCCAAGAGAGTTCTGGATATCATTGTTTCCGGACTTGGGATCATCGTATCCTCACCCATCATGCTGATTATTGCCATTGCGGTGAAGGCTTATGACGGCGGTCCGGTATTTTATCTCCAGGATCGTCTTACCTATCAGGGAAAGGAATTCCGCATCCGGAAATTCCGAAGCATGTGTGTGGATTCCGAGAAGAACGGAGCGCGTCTTGCGTCTAAGCACGATTCCCGTATCACACCGGTAGGACATGTTCTGCGTAACCTGCATCTGGATGAGCTTCCCCAGCTGTTTAACGTGTTTATGGGTGATATGTCTCTTGTAGGTCCACGTCCGGAACGAGATGTGATCATGCAGGAATATGAGCAGGAAATCCCGGAATTCCACTATCGTCTTAAGGTAAAAGCCGGACTGACCGGTTATGCTCAGGTATATGGCAAATATAACACCACACCGTATGATAAGCTGAAGCTGGATCTGTTTTATATTGAAAATTATTCATTCCTTCTGGATATCAAGCTTCTGTTTATGACTGTAAAGATCTTTTTCCAGAAAGAAGTTTCCGAGGGCGTGGATGATAATCAGAAGAACGCTCTTAAGGATTCCGAAGACAAAAAATAAGTAACGAAACGAAATGCGTGTCAGGCTGCGGCAGATCATCCTGACGCGCATTTTGTGGATAGAGAGGACGGAGGTTGTTTTTATGGAAAAGCCGTTGGTTTCCGTAGTGATGCCCGTATATAACGGGGAAAGATATATTGGAAAAGCGATCGAATCAGCACTGGGACAGGAGGTTCCGGTAGAAGTGCTGGTCATTGATGACTGTTCTGCAGACGGCACAGAACTTGCTGTAATGAAATATATGGACAGCGGAAAGATCCGTTATATCCAAAATGAACAGAATATGGGGGCTGCCCGTTCCAGAAACCGGGGCGTAAAGGAAGCCCGGGGAAAATATATCGCATTTCTGGATGCGGATGACTGGTGGGAAAAGGGCAAGCTGAAATCCCAGACAGAGGTTATGGAACAGACCGGCTGTGCGATCTGCTCCACCGGAAGAGAACTGATGACGCCGGATGGGCGCACTACCGGCAAATATATTCCGGTAAAGGAACGGATCACATACAGGGAGCTTCTGAAGCATAACAGCATCAACTGTTCTTCCGTATTGCTGCGCAGAGAAGATGCACTTGCGTTTCCGATGGAGCATGATGACAGCCATGAAGATTACATTACCTGGCTCCGGATCCTGAGAAAGGGAGGATTTGCAGCAGGGATCAACAGACCTTACCTGAAATACCGGCTCAGTGAAGGGGGAAAATCCAGAAATAAGCTGAAGTCTGCGGCAATGACTTATCAGGTGTATCGGTATGTGGGATATGGTCCGCTGAAGAGTCTGTTTTTCTTTGTTTCCTATGCGCTCCACGGGATATGGAAATACCGTTGAAAAATTCTGGAAGAGGTGAATAATTCTGACATATATTAATTCTTTATTTCCAAATTCATAAATATATGTTATTATTTATTCATACTTTTATCAAATATTACAAGGTGGAAACAAATGAAACAGAGAACGGATAGCCAGGGAGTTCCGTATTCTTACCTGGTCGATAACATTAAAGTAGTACTGATCTTTCTTGTCGTATTTAATCATCTGATCGCATTTCAGCTGGTCAAGGTGGACATGGTGGTGCGTTATGTATGGTATGGGATCACCATTTTTCACATGCCTGCTTTTATTTTTATATCCGGATATCTTTCCAAGAAGCCACAGGATGTACTGAAGAATGTGAAGAATCTGCTGATCCCTTATATTCTTGGATACAGTCTGACCTGGTATGCTTATATCTGGACCGGCAGAAGCATGGATTATGAGCTGCTCCGTCCGTCCGGAACAGTTATGTGGTATGTGCTGGCATTGTTTATCTACAGGCTGACTATCGAAGCACTTGGCAAGATACGTTTTATCGTGCCTCTGAGCATTATTTTTGCATTGTGGGCAGGAACAAGACCGGAATTTACGACCTATCTTTCAAGCTCCAGGATTGTTGTATTTTTTCCGTTTTTTGTGGCAGGCTATCTGTGGAAGAGTGATTACACAGACGTGGTCCGTAAATTCAAGGGTAAATGGATCCTGCTCCTGGTTTCAGCCCTGCTTTTGTATGCAGTTCCGAATTTTATGATCGCCAATGAGATCCCGGTAGATATTTTCCGTGGGAATCATACGTATCAGTTATCGGGAATGGATGATATCACAGGAATGCTGATCCGCCTTCTGATGTATCTGGTATCTTTTGTGCTGGTGCTGACGTTTCTGGCATTGATCCCGGATGTGAAGCTGCCGGTTACCTTTGTTGGAAGAAATACCATGGGGATTTATTTTTTCCATTATCCGATCATGATCGTACTCAACGGCCTGCTTCTTCTCAGCATCCCGCAGATGCTGAATGTCTGGGTGCTTTTCGGAGTATCCTGGGTGCTTGTGCTGATCCTTGGAAGCAAGCCGGTATCTTTCCTCTACGGAGGGGTACTAAACCTGCTTACATTTATTCTGTTCAAACGTGAGAGGCAGGTGCAGGATGAAGGACTTGAGGATGAATATGATGAAGATGACCGTTATGAGATCATACTGAAAAGAAAGAAAGCCATTGAGGAGCTTGCGGCAACTCTGGACGAGGAGGATGCACGTAAGGTGAAGGACGATGTGGCGGCTGTACTGGAACATGAGACAGAAGAGACGGAAGAAATCCGTGGCGAGGATTTCTTTGTAGATGAGGAACTTGAGATGGAGGAAGGCATGGATGATGCCGGAGCTCCACAGGAATTTGAGCAGCTCCAGGACCTGGATGATATATTAAAGATCACAGAACCGCAGGGGGAAATGGAAGTGCTTTTGAAAAATAAAGAAGAGAAAGCGCAGGATTAAATTAATAATGAAAAAAGTCATTACTTACGGTACCTTTGATCTGTTCCACCAGGGACATTACAATATTCTGAAAAGAGCCAGGGAGCTGGGGGATTATCTTGTTGTGGGTGTCACCAGTGAAAGCTATGATATCGAACGCGGCAAGCTGAATGTACAGGACAGCCTTCTGAAGCGTATCGAAAATGTCCGCAAGACTGGTTTTGCGGATGAGATCATTGTAGAGGAATATCAGGGGCAGAAGCTAAATGACATTACAAAATACAATATCGACCTTCTGGTAGTCGGTTCGGACTGGCGTGGCAAATTTGATTATCTGAAGAATTACTGTGAGGTCGTTTATCTGGAACGTACCAAAAATATTTCCAGTACCAAGCTCAGAAGTGAGGGTATGATCTACAGCATGGGCATTGTTACGGATGATACAGAGGACAACGAAATGGTGATGGAGTCCAAGTATGTCAGCGGACTGCATGTAGAAAGTGTGTATTCCGAGGACGTTTTTGTTGCGAGAGAATTCTGTGACAGATACGAACTTGACTCTTATGGTACAGATTACGGGCAGTTTCTGGAAGGATTGGATATCATTTATATCCGATCCGGTCTGAAAAACAGGGTAGATTATATCCGAAAGGCACTGGAATGTGATAAATATGTGATTAGTGACACGCCTATGGCTCTGGAACCGGAAGAGATAAGAGAGCTGTTTGCACTGGCAAAGGCACATCAGGTTGTTCTGGTAGAGAAGCTTACCATGGTCTATCTGCGCGCGTTTACACAGCTTGTCTGGCTGACACATGGAGCGCTTGTGGGAGATGTGGTAGCTGTAAAATGCGCGATTTCTCAGGATGATTTTGAGGGCGGAAAAAATTTCAGCGAAACAGTCAGCCAGGCGCTGTGTGCATGCATCAAGCTTCTCGGTAAGGATTACCTGGAGGTGAAGAGCAATGCGGTGAAAAGCAGTGACGGCTGCTTTATTTATGATATGATCACGATGAAGTATCTCCGGGCACTGGCGACCATTGAGATTGGAACAACGGTGGATGTGGAAAACGAGCTTGCGATCATCGGAACCAGGGGGCGTATCACCGTACCCGGTGACTGGTGGAATACCGGATATTTTGAAGCCAAAATAGAAGGTCAGGAATTCCTGAAACGCTACAGCTTTAATTTTGAGGGAAATGGTCTTCGCTATCTGCTTCAGGAGCTGGTCATCATGATTCGTGACAGACGGACAGAATGTACGAGATTTTTTTATGAAGAATCAGAAACTCTGGCTGAGCTTTTGAAAATAATTAATCAAAGAGGTTGACAGATGACAGAAAAACAGAAGCTTCTTTTGCAGCTCTTCCGGGAGGTTGACGCGATCTGCAAAAAGCATGATCTTAGATATGTAATGGCCGGAGGTACTCTGATCGGTGTTCTTCGAAATGAAGGCTTTATCCCATGGGACGATGATGTGGATATTTACATGCCCAAAAGTGACTGGGATAAATTTGTAGAAATATGTCAGAACGAGATGCCGCCGAACCGGGCGGTTTATTGTGCAGAAGTGGACCGTAATTATACCAACGGTTTTCCGCGCTACGGAAGTACGGATACCTGTGCGATCCACAAGCATCAGATCATAGGAGACGACAAGGCTGGTGAGATCATTGACGTACTGACTCTGGATCCCATTCCGGATGATGACCGTGAGTATGAGAAATACCGGGACCATATGATGATCTATACGGAACTTCTGAATATCAGCATGGTCGTGGGAGTCAGATGGGAAATTTCTCCCTGGCGGTATCTGTACTGGCTTTTCCGCTATACCTTCTGCGGAAAGGACAGAACCTTAAAGAAATTGGAGAAGATCATGTTTTCTTATAAAGAAGAGGAGTGCAGCCGCTATGCCATGCGATGGGGAGGCTGCCCGTTTCTTTTTGACAAGAATATGATGTTCCCTGTAAAATATATGGACTTCGAGGGCGAAAAGGTTATGATCCCTCACAGGACCAGCGATTATCTGATCTGGCATTACGGGGACGAATGGTCCTATATACCGCCTCATGGGGAAAGAGAATCTCATGAGTCTGTTGATGTTCCGGGCGCCAGCTATCAGGAGGTGCGGGATGAATATACGCCAAGGATCGACAAAAAACGTATCCGCAGACAGATGCTTTTCCGCAAATTCTACTGCCTTCTTATGGCAAAGGGAGACCATAAACAGGATGACAGACGAAGAAGGATCAAAGCCGGTGTTGTAGCCCGGGATGTGTCTGCCCGGCTGATGAGATCCGAAAAAACAGCGGAGACCCTGCTGAAAGAGAGAAGATATGATGTGCTTGGTGAGATCTTTGAGGAGTATTACCGTGTACAGCTCAGCATGGAGTTTATCGGGCGTGAGGATTTTAACGGGATCCGTCCGTTCTATCATCCGATCCTGATCCCGCTGGAGGATAAGGCTTTTCAGGCGGCTATGCTGACACTGATCTATCAGGAGCGTGGTTCCAAGGCATACCGTATGTACGAGGTACGCAAGAAAATGGATCATCTTACTCCGGAAATGGAGCAGACAGTGGAGGATATCCGCCGTTTCCGAAAAGCAGCCAGCCACTATGAATTTAAAGAAATGCAGGAAGCAGAGGCGATCGTGGATGATCTTCTCAGAAAATATCCGGATGCTCCGGGATTCCTGAAATTTAAATGTCGGTTTGTGATGGAGCGCCTGGAAGGACCGCAGAATGCTTCGGAAGCGGAGAAATTTCTGTCTTACTGCCTGAGAGTATTTCCCCAGGATGGATATTTTATGAAATATAAGGGGGATCTTCTCTGGAAAAAGGGCCTCCGGAACGAAGCAATGGCAGAGTATCTGAAAGCCAGAGAATGCACTAATAACGGCATTGTGCAGCTGGAACTGGATAAATTCCTGAAAAAACAGAAGTCCCAGGCGATCCGGGACTGTCGGGATCTGCTTGGAAGCCAGAGAAGATCAGAAGCACTCTCTCTGATGGAATTTTGGAGCAGACTGATGCCGGAGGATGAGGAGATCAGAGGCGCTCTTTATCTTGCGAAGGTATATTCCGTCCGTACAAAAGGGGAGCTGGAAGAGCTGGTGAGAGAGCTTTGCAAAGAACTGGGGATCACCGGTAATTCTCCAAGGGAGGGAACCCTTGAGGAGCCAGTGTACAAAGAGGCACTTACCTGTGCATGGCAGAGATTCGGCTATCCCAAAGCACTGGCAGAGGGCCGTACCAGGATCCTGTGCAGTGAGGAAGAGGGCGAGATGGAATATCTGGCAGAGGAGATCCGCAGCTTTCTGGTCCATAAGGAATGGCAGGGAGAGGTATACAAGCTTCTGGGAGATATCCGGAAGAAACAGGGGCGTACCCGGGAAGCCTTCGAAAATTATTTCCTGGCATTGGATCATGAGCCGCATCCCTATATAAAAAATGAGCTTTCCAGGATCTTCCTGGAGGATCTTTACGATGGAAGCCGGCGTACCGGATTTTTCGCAAAGAAGGCAGACGTGACAGAATTTCTGAACAGCTGGCTGGATAAGTATAAAAGTCAGGAGGAGCTTCAGGAGCTTCTGAAGCGGATCCTGTAATGACAGATCAACAGAAACGAGGCAGAGTGTATTGAACAGAGAACAGCAGAAAGTACTGGAACTTCTAAAAGAAATAGATACCATATGCAGAAAAAATAAGATCACATATTATCTTTCTCCGTATCTTACCCTCTGTGCGGTAACGGAGCGCCCTTTTCCCATGAATCCGGCAAGCAATGATATTTATATGAAGACCGGTGATATGGCCCGGTTTAAAAACATCTTTGACGAAGAACCGGAGCTGCGCAGAGCTCTGGAATCTATGGAGAATAACAGCCGTTTCCCCGGATTTTTTCTGCGTTATACAGATAAAGATACATTGTTTTATAAGCTGGACGAGTATGGAAAATACAAACATCCGGGACTGGGGATCAATATCCTTCCGCTGCAGTGTGAATATGGTCCAAAGGGAAAATATCTCTGGAACCGTATGCGCGAAGAGGGATGGAAGAGGATCTACGGAAAAAAAGGCAAGTGGCGGAACCGGCGTGAGCTGGGATGTATCTGGATGGTGCGAGTCCTTTCTCTTTGCGGACGAGGTTGGCTGGCAAAGAGCATATTCCGGGATCTGCTCCGGCAGCCGCAGGATGGCGCAAAAACATATGTACTCCGATATTTTGACCAGAATCTTTATTTTCCTGCGCATATTTTTGAAAATCCCGGGGAGGCAATGCTTGGAGGAGAATCCTTTATGGTCCCGGGAAACACAGACAGCTATCTCACCCGGGCCTACGGCAAAAATTATCGAAATAAGTCAATGGAAAACTATGTTCCCGGCTCGCTGGTGGTGTGCAGCACACTGATCCCATGTGAGGAATTTCTGCAGCAGTCAAAGGAACTGAAGAAATTTGCTTCTGTCAGGAAGAAAAGGGAAAAGCGCAGGCAGTTTGGAATGAATTACCGGGAATATCTTGCACAGTGCTGGGATTATGCAAAATTCTGCGGGGAAAAATATACCTGTGCACTGGCTTATCGCAAAAAGCTCAGCTATATCCGGAATCTCTTCAAAAATGAAGATTATGTGGAACTGGAAAAAGCATTTGCAGGATATACCAGGATGAATGATCGCTGCCTGAAATATGAAGAAGCATTTGAAACAGATCCGGAGGTTTTTGACCTGTATCTTAAGTATCTGGAAAAAACAGGAAGGATCTCGTATATGGAGAAGGTAAAAAAATATGTCTAAGGTCAAGCTTACAGATTATGTTGTGGAATTTTTGCAGAAAAAAGGGATCCATGATTTCTTTGGATACCAGGGAACCATGATCGCACATCTGGTAGATTCCATTGAGAAGAATCCCCATGTAAGAAGTCATTCCAGCTATCATGAGCAGGGAGCTGCTTTTGCCGCCTGCGGTTATGCTCAGGCAAAGAATGCCTGCGGCTGTGCCTATGCCACCAGTGGTCCGGGAGCTGCCAATCTGCTTTCCGGTGTGGCAGATGCGTATTTCGATTCTCTTCCGGTGATCTTTATCACCGGACAGCTGAATACCTATGAATATTCCGGTATTACAGGCCTTCGTCAGCAGGGCTTTCAGGAGATCAATATGGTTTCCATGGCAAAGCCGGTAACCAAGTACGCGGTGCAGGTCCGTGATCCGAAAAATATCGTTCGTGAACTGAATCTTGCATGGCAGATCGCCAATACAGGACGGAAAGGGCCGGTTCTTATCGATCTTCCTATGAATGTGCAGAGAGGCGAGGTGGAAGATCCGGCTTATGATATGGAATTTTCCGAGGAAGAGATCGAGACAGCTGTATATGGAAAAAATGATCCGGAAAACGGGGCAGCCTTTTACAGGGATGCAGTTGCAAAGGCGGATTCTTCTGATGGAGCAGAGGCGGCAGAATATATTCTGAATAAGATCAGGACTGCAAAACGGCCGGTATTTATGATCGGTCACGGAGCTTCCGGAGAAGCAGAAAAAATGCTCACAGATCTGGCGCGTGCCCATCACATTCCAGTGATCACAAGCGTACTTGCCCGGTCCGCACTGAGCTTTGATGATCCTTTGAACTTCGGGTGCATCGGAGGTGCCTACGGACACCGGTATGCAAATATGATCGCCAATGCAAAAAGCGACCTTCTGCTCTGCTTTGGAATTTCCCTGTGTACCCGTCAGATTGGTACTAAGGTTCATGAGTTTGCGAAGAATGCCGAAATCATCCGTGTGGATATTGATCCTTATAATCTTCAAAGAGAGATCCATGCGGGAAGAGAAGGTGAGAAATGCTTTTGCGTCAGCGCAGAGACTGTGGTGCGTAAGCTGACAGAGCAGCAGGCACAGATCGGTTCCTATGAGGAATGGCTTGCTGTCTGCCAGAAGATCCGTAGGGAACTCTGGAAAGTGGACGATGAGACACCGCAGCGTTATCCGAACCGCATGATCGCATATTTGAGTGATCAGCTTTCCGATACCGGAGCGGTTGCTGTGGATGTGGGACAGCATATGGTCTGGAGCTATCAGTCCTTCCACAATCAGCAGGGGCAGAAGACACTTTTTTCCGGCGGACATGGTGCTATGGGATATGCACTTCCGGCGGCTATCGGAGCTTATTATGCTACCGGCAAGCCGGTGGCATGTATCTGCGGAGACGGAGCCTTCCAGATGAATATCCAGGAGCTGCAGTGGGTGAAGCGTGAGAATATCCCGGTGAAGATGATCGTAATGAATAATGAGGCACTGGGAATGATCCGTCATCTTCAGAGAGATTATTTTGACTGTGTATATGCGGATACCTCCGATGGCAGCGGATTCTCATCCTGCGATTTTACAGATGTGGCGCAGGCTTACGGAATTCCTGCAAAGCGCATCCAGGGAGAAGACGTGGAAAAATATGCCGGTGGATTCCTGGAGCAGAACGGGCCGGAGCTTCTGGAGATCATGCTGGAGCATGGAACCTACGCATACCCGAAGACCTGTCTGGGCGAGCCGATCCACAATCAGCAGCCTTATATACCGAAACCGATATTTGATGAACTGATGGAGCTGTAAAATGGGAAAAATAACTGTGATCACAGGCGGTACCTCCGGAATCGGAAGAGGGATCGCCGAAAAGATCCTGGCAGAGTCAGCAAAAGCTGACAGGATCTTCGTAACATATGGACATGATGAGAAGAAGGCACTGTCGTTTCAGGAGAGCCTTCCTGAGGAAAAAAGATCTCAGGTGACTTTGATAAAGGCAGATATGTCTTCCTATGAAGAGATGATGGTTTTTGTGGAGGAGCTGAAAAAGCAGACAGACCATATTGACTGGCTTGTAAGCAATGCCGGCATCAGTACCTACGCAAAATATGAAGACTACAGCTTTGAGGAGTGGACACGGATCGTAAACACCAATCTTTCCGTACCTGTATTTATGGTCAAAGAATTTATGCCTGTTATGACAGAGGGCGGAAGAGTACTCTTCATGGGTTCCTATGCAGGGCAGCAGGCATACTCCTCCTCTCTGGTATACGGCGTGACCAAGGCTGCCATCCACTTCCTTACCAAATCGCTGGTAAAGGAATTTGAGCCAAAAGGCA
>ENA-OPCL01000442-OPCL01000442.1-human-gut-metagenome-genome-assembly--contig:-NODE-442-length-35572-cov-6.780190_pt1 | contig 35572 bp, 33 predicted proteins | sample MGYA00241251_ERZ501482 | MGnify/ENA primary metagenome ERZ501482 (study PRJEB25962, sample SAMEA2042581) | human gut metagenome | biome: human gut; feature: human-associated habitat; material: faeces... | reverse complement strand
CCCCTTACTGCGTGATAATTAAAATTTAGGAACCCCCTAGTTATTTTAAATTACCACCTTTTTGAGTGTTTACTTTAATCCAAACAATGTTTCAATACATGAATCATCCATAACTCTATCTGTCACAGGCATATCTGCATGTTTTAATAAAGAGTCTACATGGTCTTTAATTGTCACATCTACAAGTTTATTGACATCAATACCTCTGAGTTCAAAAAACAAGAACGGATTCTCATCTAATTTAGCACCTATACCATAAAGTACTGCAGCGACATGTTTACACATAATAGCCCAGTCAGGACAGCTGCAATTAAAACTAATTTCTCTTTGAGAAGGAAACAAACCATGTTTTGATAAGAATAGATCTTTTAAGTCTTCGGGAAATTCTCCATTGAGAAGCTGTTGGAGATTCTGAATCTGTGAACTGCATTGATCTATAATCTCTTCACATACATCTTCTTTAAGCGGGCTGATATTAATTTCTACCTTATAAGGTGTTCTTCGTGTACCTTGTACACGTGCTTTTACTTTACCTTTCACAATCTGTAAATCAATAACAGCACCTGTTTTCACATATCTTTTTCCACGTGCGAGACGGCTGGAATAATCGGCATATTGTTCGATATTCTGACACCAGGCAATACCCCACCAGCTCTTTGCGATTTGTCTACCTTCAATCACTATTGGGTGCATTTCTTTCCCTTTACTTTTCGCATTATTCACACTTTGTTGGGCTTTTCTCTGTAGTTCTCCCACACTGATCTGTGAATATTGCATACTTGTTTTCCAATATCTTCCCATAGGCTACACATCCAATCTGAATAAATCCAATAATTCTTTTGTATCCATTTCAGTAATCCATTTTTCCTGTCCAGTCGCAAGAATAGATTCAGCGAGTTCCTGTTTTGATTCAATGATCTGATTAATCTTTTCCTCAATTGTCCCATTTGAAACAAGCTTATGCACAAAGACTTCTTTTGTCTGTCCAATACGATATGCTCTATCACTTGCCTGATTTTCTACAGCTGGATTCCACCAGCGGTCAAAATGAATTACGTGATTTGCGGCAGTAAGATTAAGTCCTGTACCAGCCGCTTTAAGTGATAACACAATATAAGGAACATACTCATCTTCATTATTGAATTTGTCTACAATCTCTGTACGTTTCTTGGCAGGAATACCACCATGAATAATATATCCCTTCTTATGGAATATAGATTCTAGATAATCTGATAATGGTTCACACATTTCTTTATATTGCGTAAATACCAATACTCTTTCTCTCTTCTCATAGATTGTTTCACATAATTTCTTCAACATCGCATACTTACCACTATCTTTTGGATTGAAGTTCGTATCATGAATAAATTGATCAGGATGATTACAAATCTGTTTAAGTCTTGTAAGTAAACCTAATACAACACCTCTACGTTCCATTCCTTCTGATTCGAGTATTAAATCTTCTGCCTTTTCTACTTCCTTACGATATAAGACAATCTGTCTCTTAGAGAGGTCTACATGTTCCGTAATTTCCATTTTATCAGGTAAATCAGAAATAATAGATTTATCTGTTTTTAAACGCCTCAAAATAAAAGGGGAAACCACCATCTTTAATTTAGTTATATATTCAGGATGGGCTTGTACTTTCTTTGTATAGTTCTTAAAATCTGTAGCACTTCCTAATAATCCTTTATTTAAGAAATCAAATAAAGACCATAAATTAGATAAATCATTTTCAATCGGAGTCCCTGTCATCGCAATACGCATTTTGCTAGGAATCTTCTTAATAGCTCTTGTCTGTTTAGTACCTGGATTCTTTATAGCCTGTGCTTCATCTAAAATCAAACAATCCCATACACGTTCCTGTAGATATTCATTGCGAAGAGCCATTCCATATGTAGTAATAGTCGCAAAACAATCTTCATCTAAAATATTTGTCTTACCATGAAGTATATGATATGTCATACGAGGCGCAAACTTATCTATTTCCTTTGACCAGTTACCAAGCAAGGATGCAGGCACAATCAATAACACATGACTTTCTTTATTATTCTCATACATCTTCTCTAAGAAAGAAATAACCTGTATTGTCTTACCTAATCCCATATCATCTGCAAGACAGGCACCAAAACCCAAATCATTCATTTGGTTCAACCAATTATAACCATTCTTCTGATAAGGTCGAAGTGTTGCCTTTAAATACTTAGGTTTTGCCTTATTTCTAATCTTTGATGGGTTCTTTAACTGTCCTAAAGTCTCTCTTAACCACTTACCATTAGATATCTGTACACCTAAATCAACATCCACATGATCTTCATCATATATATATGTCTTTGTGAGAGCTTCTTTTAAAGTGATTGTACCATCATATTTTTCCATCTGTTCAAGAAGCTGTTGGAGCTTATTATGATTGATTTCTACCCATTGACCCTTTAACCAGCCAAGACCTTCTTCCATCTTTAATAATTCGCTGATTTCTTTTTTAGTCAATGCATGTCCATTTACTATGAGTGAAGGCTGTGCTGATAAAATAGATTCAAAACCTAATAGAGAAGGCTTCTTTTCTCCAATATTCACATTAATCTTAACTGAAGAATACTTCTTCTTCCACCAGTTTGGTACTCTACACTTAATGCCAGATGCTTCAATATCCGGAACACTTTTAAGTAAAGTATAAGCTTCTTGACTTGTTAATCGGATAGGATGAAACAAATCACCTGTTTCCATGAACTTCGCAATTAAACCTATTTTCTGTGCGACTTCATTGAGACATGATAATAGATCTAATAATTGTTTTTGATCATTCTTGTATTCAATAAGTGCATGTTTTAAAGGCATATGTACTATTCTATTTTCTATATCTTTTGTTGCATATGTGGCAAGAAATGCGAAAGGAAACTCAGAATCTTCTTCATTCTCTACTAAATGAAAATAAATTCTTTTTGCAGCCTTTAAATCCTGAGACTTTTCTTGAAGATACATTTGTGCTGTACCTTTATAGGATGTCATATCCTTTTTAAATTGTTCATTTAAATGTTTAATATTATTTTTAATCCATCTCTCATTGATATATTCTGTACCAATCGCAAATGGAATCATAGCCATAAGATAATCTAAATCATCATCAGATAATTCTATGATTGTCTTTTCTCTTGCAACTTCTAATTCAGGACTACGGCTTAATACTTCAATAAACTTCTGTGATAGTTGATATAAATAAAAAGCACTTGGAGTGAGTCCTTTCAAATTATTTTTGAAACCTAACTCATAAAGAGCTGCATACTTATTCTCTTTAAACAATTCAGCCCATGCTGAGTCTTTCACTTCATCAATATGAAAACCATTTCTAGTAAATATGAAATTGAGTTGATCCATAGAATGTACCTCCTGTATTTATTCTAACATACAAAAAGTGGTTGCAACAATGACTGTTGCAACCTATAGTTCTATAACCCTGTATATCCCATTAAATCAAAGTCTACCTGCTTCGCAACGTCACGGCCTTCTCTAATAGCCCATACGACTAAAGACTGACCTCTACGGACATCACCTGCACTATATAACTTACTAATATTCGTATGATGATCATTTTCATCACATTTTACAGTATTTCTTGCATCTAATTCTACACCAAATGCATTAATGACTGGCTTCTGTGCCCCAATAAATCCTGCTGCAATAAGCACAAGATCACAAGGTACTGTCTTTTCACTACCAGGTACCTGTTCAAATGAACGACGACCATCTTTCACTACAGTCTGTAGTTTTACAATCACAGCCTGTTTTACATTACCCTTACTATCAAGAATAAATTCTTTTACTGTACTATTATAAACACGAGGATCTTCACCAAATACTGCAATGTTTTCTTCCTGTCCATAATCAGTTTTCTTGACTAAAGGCCATTCTGGCCATGGGTTAGAATCTGCTCTTACAAGTGGTGGTTCAGACATCATTTCTAGCTGTGATACAGACTTTGCACCATGTCTAATAGCTGTACCAACACAGTCATTTCCTGTATCACCACCACCGATGACTAATACATTCTTACCTTTCGCATTAGGATACTGTCCATCCTTGAATTCACTATTTAATAATGACTTAGTCACCTGAGTTAAATAGTCTACAGCGAATAGAATATTATTACCTTCTCTACCAGGTACATTAATATCTCTAGGTTCCTTAGCACCTACTGCAAGAATAACTGCATCGTATTTACTTAATAATTCTTTTGCCTGTTTCTTAGTTGTAATGTCTTTATTCGTAAAGAACTTTACACCTTCTGCAGTCATCTTATAAATACGACGATCAATGATATTCTTCTCAATCTTCATATTAGGAATACCATACATTAATAGTCCACCTAAACGATCTTCTCTTTCATATACATCACAATTATAACCACGTTGATTAAGTGTATCTGCAGCAGCTAAACCAGCAGGACCTGAACCAATAACCGCAATCTTTTTACCAACACGCTTTATTGGTGGTTTTGGTTCTTCTAATAGATGTTCATAAGCATATTCAATAATCGCATGTTCATTCTCTTTGACTGATACAGCATCACCATCTAAAGAACATGTACATGCTTTTTCACATAATGCAGGACATACTCTAGAAGTGAATTCTGGGAAGTTATTTGTCTTCTTTAAACGTTTATGAGCCTGTTCATACTTACCTTTAAATACTAAATCATTCCATTCAGGAATTAAATTATTTAAAGGACAGCCAGAAAACATACCTTTAATCTTCTGGCCGTATTGACAAAACGGAATACCACAGTCCATACATCTTGCACCCTGTTTCTGCTGTTCTTTAGTAGACAAAGGGATATGGAATTCATCGAAGTTCTTAATACGTTCTGTAGGAGGAACCTCATAAGATGTCTCACGTGCATAATCTAAAAATCCAGTTTTCTTACCCATGACTATTTTCCTCCTTTCATAGCGGCATTAAATGCTTCTACCTTAGCCTGATCTTCATCGAGACCCTGTGACTGATAATAAGCAATCAGATCCATCATCTTCTTATAATCATGTGGAATGATCTTCTTAAACTTACCAATATATGTCTTGAAATCATCTAAGAACATCTTGGCTTTTTCTGAACCAGTATACTTATAATGATTTTCAATTAATTCTCTTACTGTTTTAATATCATATGGCTTATTGACTTCAGAATATTCTACAAGTGCACCATTTAATTTTTCATATAAATCATTATTTGGATCATAGATATACGCAATACCACCACTCATACCAGCAGCAACGTTTCTACCAGTTTCACCTAAAATAACAACTAAACCACCTGTCATATATTCTAATGCATGGTCACCGACACCTTCTACAACAGCCTTAGCACCTGAGTTTCTTACACAGAAACGTTCACCAGCAACACCATTGATATAAGCTTCACCACTTGTTGCACCATATAAAGCAACGTTACCAATAATAATATTGTCTTCAGCCTTGAATGTAGCTTCATGAGGTGTCTTCACAATAATCTTACCACCAGATAAACCTTTACCTAAGTAGTCATTAGAATCACCTGTTAATTCAAGTGTTAATCCCTTAGGAATAAAGGCACCAAAACTCTGACCACCTGCACCAAATGCATGTACTGTAATTAAGTCATCTTCTACAAAATCACCTAAAGTCTTAGTCATATGAGAACCTAAGATAGTACCAAATGAACGGTCTGTATTAGATACTTCTACAGATACTTCTGTCTTCTTATGAGACTTGAGAGCCTGTTCTAATGTCTTTAATAATACCTTTGTATCAAGTACTTCATTTAATTTGAAGTCATATACATGAGCTGGATTAAAGCAGTTATGTGCATCATTTGCATATGTGCTATCTAAGATCTTAGATAAGTCTATATGATACTGATCTGCAATATCCTTCTTCTTTAATAAATCAGTATGACCAACCATTTCATCGATTGTTCTAAATCCTAGCTGAGCCATATATTCACGCATTTCTTCAGCAACAAACTTCATGAAGTTTACTACATATTCAGGTTTACCTGTAAATCTCTTACGTAAGATAGGGTTCTGAGTTGCAACACCTACAGGACATGTATCTAAGTTACATACACGCATCATAACGCATCCCATAGTAATAAGTGGTGCTGTCGCAAAACCATATTCTTCTGCACCAAGTAAACATGCAATCGCAAGATCTCTACCAGTTAATAATTTACCATCTGTTTCAATTACGACACGATCTCTTAAATCATTCATGATTAATGTCTGATGTGCTTCCGCAAGACCTAATTCCCAAGGAAGACCTGCACTATAAACTGAGTTTCTAGGTGCTGCACCCGTACCACCATCATAACCAGAAATAAGAATAACCTGAGCACCTGCTTTCGCAACACCTGAGGCAATAGTACCAACACCTGCTTCAGATACTAACTTAACACTAATACGTGCTGCTTCATTCGCATTCTTTAAGTCATAGATCAACTGAGCTAAGTCTTCAATTGAATATATATCATGATGAGGTGGTGGTGAAATAAGTGATACACCTGGAGTACTGTGACGAGTCTTCGCAATCCAAGGATAAACCTTACCTGCAGGTAAGTGTCCACCTTCACCAGGTTTTGCACCCTGAGCCATCTTGATCTGAATTTCACTAGCAGAACATAAGTATTCACTTGTGACACCAAAACGACCACTCGCTACCTGTTTAATAGCTGAACATGTAGAATCACCATTAGGGCGAGTCACAAAACGTTCTGCATCTTCTCCACCTTCACCTGAGTTACTCTTACCATGTAATCTATTCATTGCGATAGCCATTGTTTCATGCGCTTCTTTAGAAATAGAACCATAACTCATAGCACCTGTCTTAAAACGTTTCACAATGTTTTCTACAGGTTCTACTTCTTCTAGAGGGATAGGTTTTCTCTTACTGAAATCAAAGTCTAATAAACCACGTAAGTTAATACCTTCTTCTTCCTGACCAATAGTTTCAGAGAATTCCTTAAATAACTTATAATCACCTAAACGTGTAGCCTGCTGTAATAAGTGAATTGTCTTAGGGTTATAAAGATGGTTTTCTTTATGACTTCTTTCTTTATGGAATCCTCCAGAATCAAGTGTAGGATTTACATCATATCCAAGAGGATCAAAAGCCTGATTATGTAATGCATTTATATCAGCTTCAATATCCTTTAAAGTAATACCTTCAACTCTACTTACTGTATGAGGGAAGTATGTATCAATAACTTCTTTAGAAATACCAATGGCTTCAAAGTTCTGAGAACCACGATAAGACTGTAAAGTAGAAATACCCATCTTAGAAGCAATCTTGACAATACCAGAAAGTACAGCATGATTATAATCTTCTACTGCAGCATAGTAATCTTTTTCTAATAAACCGTCTTCTACAGCCTGATGAATTGTATCCTGAACAAGATAGGCATTAATAGCACTTGCACCATAACCAAGTAATGTCGCAAAATGATGTACTTCTCTTGTTTCACCAGATTCAATAATTAAAGCCATCTTCATTCTCTTCTTAGTACGTACTAAATAAGAGTTAACACTTGCAACTGCAAGTAATGCTGGAATAGCACAATGGTTATCATCTACACCACGGTCTGAAAGAATAATAATGTTTGCACCACGATGATATGCTTTATCTACTTCAATAAAGAGATGATCTAAAGCTTTCTTAAGAGATGTATTCTTATAATAAAGTGTAGAAATAGTTTCACTTTCAAAATCATCTGTATGAAGATGTTTTAACTTAAGAATATCTGTGTTTGTAAGAATAGGATTATGAATATGTAATAAACGACAGTTATCAGGTGAATCATTTAAGATATTTCCTTCAGTACCAATATCTAATGAAGTAGATGTGACAATCTCTTCACGAATAGAATCGATAGGAGGGTTAGTTACCTGGGCAAATAACTGTTTAAAGTAATTAAAGAGTGGCTGATGCATAGTACTCATTGCCGCAAGAGGGGCATCATTACCCATAGCGATAATAGGTTCATTACCATTAGTAGCCATTGGAATAATATAGTCTTTAATATCTTCATACTTATAACCAAAAGCAGTCTGTAATGTTTCTAGCTTTTCATCACTAATGACTTCTACTCTTTCATTAGGAATCTTTAAATCCTTTAAGTATGTGAGGTGTGAATCAAGCCATTCACCATAAGGTTCCTTTTGTGCATAATAGTCCTTTAATTCGTCATCATTAATAAGAACGCCCTTCTTAGTATCTACAAGAAGCATCTTACCAGGACGTAAACGATCCTTAACCACAATATCTTCTGTAGGAACATCTAAAGAACCTACTTCAGAAGACAAGATTAAATAAGAGTCTTTAGTAATATAATAACGAGAAGGTCTTAAACCATTTCTATCAAGTACAGCACCCATTAATTCACCATCAGAGAATAAAATAGAAGCTGGTCCATCCCAAGGTTCCATGACTGTAGCGTTATAAGCATAGAAATCCTTCTTCTTTTTAGACATAGAAGGATTGTTTTCCCATGGTTCTGGAATACACATCATAACAGCACGAGGAAGTTCCATACCACTCATAACTAAGAATTCTAATGTGTTATCTAACATTGCAGAATCTGAACCATTTACATCTACAACAGGGAATACCTTTTCTGTATCTAATACATCACATTTCATGTTCTCTTCACGAGAAAGCATGTTGTTCGCATTACCTCTGATTGTATTAATTTCACCATTGTGGACAATAAAGCGGTTTGGATGTGCTCTTTGCCATGATGGATTTGTATTAGTAGAGAAACGAGAATGCACTAATGCAATCGCACTCTTATAATCTTCATCCTGTAAATCACTAAAGAAACTTCTTAACTGTCCTACAAGGAACATACCTTTATATACAATAGTACGGCTAGATAATGAACATACATAAGTATTTTCGTTACTCTGTTCAAAAATTCTTCTTGCTTGATAAAGAAGACGATCAAAAGGAAGACCTACTTCACAATCATCAGGTTTCTTTACAAAACCCTGCATAATATAAGGCATTGCATCAATCGCTTTAGTACCTAATACCTCTTTATGTGTTTCTACCTTTCTCCATCCAAGGAAAGTCATACCTTCCTTAGTAATAATCTTTTCAAACATAGTCATTGCCTGATGTCTTTCTAGTTCATTCATAGGGAAGAAGAACTGACCTACACCATAATGACCTTCCTTAGGTAACTGGAAATCCTTTACACTCTTCTTAAAGAATGTATAAGGAATCTGTGTGAGGATACCAACACCATCACCTGTTTCTCCCTTTGCGTCCTTACCTGCTCTATGCTCTAACTGTTCTACAATCTTTAACGCATTTGATACTGTCATATGCGTTTTTACACCTTTGATATTAACAACTGCACCAATACCACAGTTATCATGTTCAAAAGATGAATCATATAAACCTTTGTTCATGCACACACCTCCTATATAAGTGAACCTATATTACAAAATATTTTTATCATTGTAAAGAAAAATTGTTAATAAAGTTGTAAAATGTTTGTGAAATTTATGAATATACGAAAAATAGCATAATATAACTTCATTAAAGCGAAATGGCACAATAAAAAGAAAGCCTTTACGGCTTTCTTGTGATAATTTCTTCTTGGATATGCTTAATACGATGATACATACCTGGATGATCATAAGAAGTATATTCAATAAAGTCTGCAGGATACAAATCTATATCATAATATTGATAAAAATCAATCATTTCATATTAAAAACTCCCTTTATTCATGCTAAAATTAAAAAATATATAAAAATCATTGGTATTAATATTGAAATGCAAGCGCATACGTACTATAATACCCATAGAATCTAGAACGCAAATAAATGACTGCTTGAAATTGCAGAAGGACAAATATTATAAAACCATTTCTCAATTAATGCCTATCAACTTATTGTCATTCCTAAATACTGCGAATATATAATCCGGATTGTTCCTCACTGCATGTTGCCTCTAGATAAGAAAAAAAAGAACCCTGCGAGGTTCTTTTTTTTCTTAGTCTACATTAGATGCATAGAAATGAGTTGTCTTATAGTTATACACAATACGTGATACATTAAATAACTGTCCATTAGAAAGATGTACATAATCTTCTACTTCTAATGCTGGACTACCTTCTTCTAATCCTAGAATAGAAGCTTCCTGTGCACTTAACTGTTTAACATGGAAATACTTATTTGCAAAACCAATACTTAACTTTAAATCATTCTTAATATAACTATAGATTGACTGACTTGCAATACGACGATCAAGTGAAGGCACAAGATCCTTATTATAGTAAGTATATTCAATAGCCATTGGTACACCATCCATCTTTCTTACTCTTTCAATATAATAGATAGGTGTAGTAAGTTCACATTGCATACGTTTTGATAGTTCTTCTCCAGCCATCATAATATGGAATCCTTTGACATCAGTAGTAATTTTATGACGTGGGGCATTCTCAGTAATACCACAAGAACCATTCATCCATAAAGAATCATCATCTCTTGTATGACGTACAAATACACCACTTCCCTGAATAGAGAATAGAGTACCTTGTTTCTTTAAAGTACGGATCGCATTTCTAATTGTATTTCTGCTTACTTGATACTGTTCAATTAACTGATCTTCTGTTGGTAGCTTATCAGTATATTCATTTTTTTCTATTTTGTGGATAATATCTTCCACTACTTCTTGATATTTAGACATTTTTCATCACCGCCCACATATTAACATAACCTAACTTTTTGGTCTAGTGCGAAAATAGTGATATAATGCATTTTGAGGTGAAAAGTATGAATTTTACACAAATTAAGATGATTATTTGTGATATGGACGGTACTTTGTTGGATAATCAGAAGAATTTACCTCCACATTTTAATCAAATATATAAGGAATTGTATGATAGAAATATCATTTTTGCGATTTCATCTGGAAGACAGATGGGAGAAGTGAGAAAGTATTTTGAGGGAAATAAAACTATTTACCTTATGGCTGAAAATGGTGGCTATATACAACATAACGGAGATACGTTACTTGCAGACTATATGAACCAGGAAGATGTATATAAGCTTACAAACTTTGTGTTTACGCTTAAAGGCACGGCTCCTATGTTAAGTGGTAAGAAGGCCATGTATGCATTCAATAAAGATAAGGAACTTATAAGTAAGCATACAAGTCACTTTAATATTACTTATGTAGATACAATAGAAGATATTGATGATGATATATTCAAGATTACAGTCTGTGACCCTATGGACCCAGTGAAGAACTGTTTAGAAGGTCCTTTGTCTTGTATTAAAGGTTTTGAAGTGAAGCCATCAGGAGACTGTTGGATTGATATTAATAAGAAGGGACAATCTAAAGCAGATAGTGTCGTTTTCTTACAAAAGACATTAAGTATATCAGAAGAAGAAACAATGGTATTTGGGGATTCTGATAATGATCTATCGATGTTCACACATGCTTATTATAGTTTTGCGATGAAGAATGCAGATCACTTTATACAAAGTAAAGCACGTTTTGTGACTCAAGAAGATAATGATCATGATGGGGTCATGAAGACAATACAGAAGATGATTGAAAATGAAGATGGATTATTGATTAATATATAGAGGTGGAGATATAAAATGAAAAAGATTGGATTTATTGGTTTAGGTATCATGGGGTTGCCTATGGCAGGTCATTTAATGGATGCAGGTTATGAAATGCATATTTATGCAAGACATCCAGAAAAGGTGACATCTTTAGTAGAGAAGGGGGCTACACTTCATTCTACTATTCATGATTGTGTGAAAGATGTAGATGCGGTTATGACTATTGTAGGTTTTCCACAGGATGTAGAAGAAGTCTATTTTAATAACAACAACATTCTAGATTCAGTAAAGGAAGGTACATATCTTATTGATATGACGACTACATCACCTACACTTGATCAAAGAATATATGAAGAAGGTAAAAAGAGAAATCTACACGTATTAGATGCTCCAGTCACTGGGGGAGACACAGGCGCAAAGAATGCGACTCTTTCTATTCTTGTAGGAGGAGACAAAGAAGATTATGAAGCATGTCTTCCTTTATTTGAAGCCATGGGTACTAATATTAATTATCAGGGTCCTAGTGGTTCAGGACAGCATGCAAAGATGGCCAATCAGATCATGATTGCAGGGGCATTGTCTGGTGTATGTGAAGCACTCACATATGCATCTAGTAAAGGTCTGGATTTAGATGTTTTATTAAAGTCTGTGTCTACTGGTGCGGCAGGAAGTCATCAGTTAGATGCATTTGGTCCTAAAATCTTAAAAGATGATTATCAGCCAGGATTCTTTATGAAACACTTTATTAAAGATATGAAGTTAGCTGATGAAGAAGCCAAAGAATCAGACATTACACTTAATGTATTAGAAACAGTATTAAGAAACTATCAGGAATTAGAAAAAGAAGGCTATGGTGACTTAGGTACACAAGCTTTAATGAAGTATTATAAAAAGCCCTAAGAGAGGGCTTTAAGCAATTCAGTCTTAGAAGCAGGGGTAAATCCCTGGATCATCTCTTTTGATCCTCCACCTTTGCTTTTAAGGCTTTTTAATTGTGTTAATATATCCAATGCATTATTCGCAGAACCTATGACATAACGATAACCTTTCTCATCATTTCCTACAAATACACCACCTGTACTATAAACATTGACGAGATGATTAGTCACTTCTCTTTGATTTATAGGTAAACAGTCTTCTACAAATAAATAAGCATGATCACATAAAGAAATCATATGTTCTTTCTCTAGTTGTGCATATTTGATTTCTAAAGCTGTTTTTTCTTCATACATCTTATTCACTTGTTTTACAAGTGTTTGATTGTTGGAAGAGAAAAGATGATAAAGTGATTCAAGATGATCAAAATCATCCTTGAAACGATGATAAGCACGTTCCCCAAATAAGAATATAAAACGTGTACCTCGAGTGGTATGAATTACTTTGATGATCTTGAATACTCCTAATTCACCTGTTCTTTTTACATGGGGTGCACAACATGCACATATATCATAATCTTTGATCTCTACAATACGTACTTTACCTTCAATCTCTTTCTTAGAACGATAAGAGATACTCTCTAAATCATCAGGATAGAAACAATGAATCTCTTTATTCTCATAGATAGCTTGATTCACTTTCTCTTCTATTAAATCAATATCCTTGATATCACCATCATATTCTACTTGTCCCTCTTCACTATTTAGATGGAAACTCACATTATCATAACCATACATACTATGCACAATACCAGAAAGAAGATGTTCTCCCGTATGATTCTGCATAAAAGAATAACGTCTCTTCCAATCGATATGACCTTCTATTGTATCTCCTACATTGAAGTGATGCTTCTTAACATAATGGATAATTACATCATTTTGAATTTGTACATCCTTGACAGGAATATCATTAATAGTCCCTAGATCACATTCCTGACCACCTTCTTCAGGAAAGAAAAGTGTCTGGTCAAGAATGATTTGATTCTTGTTTACTTCTATTACTGTTGCCTTGAAATCAGTACTATAAGGCATTTCATCATATAATTTTATTGTTTTCATATATATCACCTTTATTATTCTAACATAAACACTTGACCGAGAGGTACTACCGAGTGTTAAAGTGTTTTCATAATTTGTGAGTTATGAATTATAAATATTAATTTGTGTTAGAATAACACAGAAAAAAGAAGGGAGAAATTATTGTGGATAAAAAGAAAACATCAGTCAATATGCTTGAAGGTTCAATATTTAAGAGTTTAGTTATCTTTATGATTCCGATTCTTATATCAAACATCTTCCAGCAATTCTATAACACAATGGATACTGCCATTGTAGGAAATACTTTAGGAATGACATCACTTTCTGCCATTGGTTCATGTGCGGCGGTCTATGACTTATTAGTAGGTTTTGCGTTAGGTATTGGGAATGGTTTATCTATTGTCACTGCAAGAAGCTATGGTTCAGGAGATGAAGAACTCTTAAAGAAATCAGTTGCAGCTAGTTTTGTGATTGGTATTATATCTTCTATTGTGATTACTATTATTGCCTCTATTGGAATCAAACCATTACTTATTGCAATCAATGTATCACCGGACTTACTAAATGAAGCTTATAGCTATATTATTGTGATTGTACAATTCTTAGTCGTTATGTTTGCCTATAATCTATGTGCAGGCTTATTACGTGCTATAGGGAATAGTTTAATGCCTTTAGTATTCTTAATCATATCATCCGTATTAAATATTGGTTTAGACTTATTCTTTATCACACAGCTTCATATGGGTGTAAGAGGAGCAGCAGTTGCGACAGTTATTGCCCAGGGGGTATCAGTTGTATTCTGTTTGATTTATATCTTTAAGAATGTCCCATTACTCGTACCAGAAAAGAGACATTTTAAATTTGATGCAGCTCTTTATAAAGAACTATTAGGTCAGGGATACTCTATGGCTGTTATGAGTGCTATCGTTAATGCAGGTTCAGTTATTTTACAGTCAGGTATCAATGGTTTAGGAAGCAAACAAATCATTGCAGGTCATACGGCTGCAAGAAAGCTTTATATGTTCTTCAATATGCCATTTACTGCCATGGCTCAAGCAGCAAGTACATTTGTATCTCAAAACAAAGGTGCAGAAAATGTATCACGTATTCGCAAAGGTATGAAACAGATGTATATCTATGATGTTGTTGTAGCCGCACTAGCAACCATTATTCTATTATTAAGTGCCCCTACACTTGTAACATGGATTTCTGGTACAACGGACAAGACAGTCTTATACAATGGGTCACTTTACTTACGTATTGTAGCCCCTAACTATGCAGTATTAGGTATATTAATGCAGACAAGATTTGCCTTACAAGGTATTGGACAGAAGATGCTACCACTTGTATCTAGTATTATTGAATTAGTTGGTAAGATTATCTTCGTATTCGCACTTATTCCAGTCTTTAAATATATGGCTGTCATCTTCTGTGAACCAGTCATCTGGGTCGTTATGACAATCTATCTATTAATCGTATTCTGGAGAGATCCATTCATTAAAGAGGCTTAGGCCTCTTTTTCTTTTAATATCTATTTAGAAATAATTCTAAATAGGTATTGTATTTCTTGATATTTATTGTATAATCTATTTAGAAAGTTATCTAAATAGGTGGTGAATATATGTTTGAGAAAACATTTAAAGCACTCAGTGCACCAGTAAGAAGAGATATTCTTAACTTATTAAAGAAAGGAAGGATGTCTGCAGGAGATATCGCCGCACAATTTGATATGACACAGGCAACTGTCTCATATCACTTATCGATATTAAAATCTGCAGACTTAGTAAGAGAAGAAAAAGATAAGAATTATATTTATTACGAAATTAATGCGACTGTGTTTGAAGAAATGTTGTTGTATTTTAAGTCTTTTTTAGGAGGAAATGATGATGTTGAAGAATAAATGGTTTAAGTTTAGTTTGGTATTATTTCTGTTGCCACTTGTATGTATATTAGTGACTTATAATAAGTTACCTGCACAAGTCGCAACACACTTTGATTTCCATGGTACACCTGATGGGTATATGAATAAGTTCTTAGGTTTATATGGTATGTGGGGCTTTATGCTAGTACTTCATATATTCTGTACCTTCATGACATTTAAGGATCCTAAAAAGAGTAATATACCAGAAGTAGGATTAAGAATCATATTAATGATCTGCCCGGTTATATGTTTGATGGTGACTCTACTTATTATTACATATAGTCTAGGTTATCGTTTTGATATGACATTTATCGTGAATATAGTAATAGGATTCATCTTTATTATTTTAGGTAATTACTTACCTAAAATAAAAAGAAACTATACTATAGGTATTCGTACTTCATGGGCATTAAATAGTGATGAGAACTGGTCACGTACACATAGATTTTCTGGTTATGTGTTTGTATTGAGTGGAATGTTGTATATTATCTTTAGTATGTTAGGTTATATGTTTATTGGTCTAGGTATTATACTTATATCTAGTTTACTATGTTTTGGATATAGCTATAGTTTATACAAGAAGGGGATTTAGTGGTACTACCACTAAATCTTTTTTAATAGTTTTTTCTAAAACTGCATAAAGGTGCATAAAATAAGAAAGTAGTGTATAGTAATGGATGGGTAAGGGAATAGCTCATACCAAAATCCGATTTCCTTACCATGATCACCGTAGGTGGTCTTTTTTTATGTCTGAATTTTAGAATATATAAAGATGTTAATATCATCTTAATGGAAATAAATCATATTCTTTCACAAATTATCAGAAATATGCGTCCAAACGCCATTGAATATTCAAAAATATTCAAAAAAATAAGTACAAAATGAATAAATTTGAAAATAAATGGAAAAATATGAATAAAAATGATTGAAAACGCATTCTTTCTGTGATAATATTGAATCTGTCAAAGGGAGGAAGAAAAAAGATGAAATTAGCGACAAGGATTAATTCATATTTAAGAATTGAGGGTTATGATTTAGAAAAAACATTTTCTGATTTTAAAAAGGTAGGATTAGGATATGTTGATCTAAATTATCCAGAACATGTAAATGGATATGATGCAGACACTATGAAATCATTATTAGAAAAATATGATTTAAAATTAAATGGTGTAGCATTACGATTCAGAGGAAAATTCATTAATGGTGAATTAGGAAACTCTGATCCTCAGATTGCTGGTGATGCTCTTCAGTTATGTAAAGAAGCTGTAGACTATTGTAGAGCTGTAGGTGGAAAAGTTATTACAATTTGGTTAGGATTTGATGGATTTGATTATAGTTTCCAGATTAATTACAAAAAGGTATGGGACCAGTTAGTTCATGCATTCCAGGAAGTTTGTGATTATGCACCAGATTTACTAGTTAGTATCGAATATAAACCATATGAAGAAAGAGCTTATGCGTTTATTGATTCAATGGGTGTTACAGGAATGATGTTAAATGATATTAATAGAGATAACATTGGTGTAACATTAGATTATTGTCATATGTTAATGAAACACGAAAATCCTGCATTTGCAGCAGATATTTTTGGAAGCCAAAAGAAATTATATGGTATTCATTTAAACGATGGTTATGGTGTACATGATGATGGTCTAATGATTGGAACATCTACACCATTCAAAACATTAGAAATGCTTTATTACTTTAAAAAGCATGGTTATGAAAATGCAATTTATTTTGATACATTCCCAGTTATTGAAGAAGCTGCGGCAGAATGTGAAAGAAACATTGAAATGATCAATTATATGAATGATTTAATTGATCAGGTTGGATTAGATTATATTCAGTCTATTATTGATAAGAATGATGCTATTGCTGCTAGTAAGTTAATGCTTGAATTCTTTAAAGGAGGAAAATGATAATGAATTATAAGGAAACAGCAAAAGGTATTCTTGAACATGTTGGTGGAGCTGAAAATATTTCAAACATGTCTCATTGTGCAACACGTTTAAGATTAAACTTGAAAGATGAAACATTAGCAGATGATGAAAAGGTTAAAGCTGTTGATGGTGTTGTAAATGTAATTAATAAGGCAGGACAGTACCAAGTTCTTATTGGCATTGAAGTGCCTCATGTCTTTGAAGAATTTGAAAAATTAGTAAAAGGTAATGGAAATGTTGAAATGGCAGAAAGTAATGATGATGAAGGTGTCATTAGTAAAATTTTCTCAGCAATTTCTGCCATCTTTGCACCATTATTACCAGCTTTAGCTGGATCAGGAATTTTAAGAGGTCTATTAATTCTTTCAGTACAGCTAGGTCTTATTAAAGAAGGTAGTGGTACTTATACAATTTTATTTTCAACATCTATGGCAGTCTTTTATTTCTTACCAGTATTGTTAGCGTTTACATCAGGCAAGAGATTTGGAGCAAGTCCATATATCTCAGCACTAATCGGAGCTGCTTTGATTCATCCAGATCTAATTGCATTAATGGGTAAAGTTGGTAATGGAGCAGTGACTTCATTCTTCGGAATCCCAACAGTTTTAATGAATTATAATTCTACAGTTTTACCAATTATTATTACAATCTGGGTATATTCATACTTATATAAGTTCTTAGATAGAAAAGTTCCAGAAACATTAAAATTAGTTATTCTACCACTTATCTCATTAGTAGTTATGGTTCCATTAACATTAATTGTTATTGGCCCAATCGGTGTTTATGTTGGTGAAGGTATTGCGAATGTAGTTAACTGGTTGATCGAACGTAGTGGTGTTTTAACAGGTATCTTAATTGGTGGTGGATGGAGTGTCCTTGTAAGCTTTGGCGTACACTGGGCAGTTAATCCAATCATGATTAATAATATTTCTCAGTTTGGTTATGACTATATTTGTCCATTAACATTTGCATGTAACTTTGCAGTAATCGGTACAGCTATTGGTGTTTATTTAAAAGCAAAAGATCCAAAATTAAAAGGATTCTCATTAACAGGTGTTATCACAATTGCTTTATCAGCAATTATCGAACCAACATTATTTGGTATGTTAGTTAAAAATAAGAAGTTATTCTTAGCACAGATTATTGGTGGTGCAGTAGGTGGCGCTTATTTAGGATTAATGAAGGTTGTTACAAATGCTTTCGTATTCGGTAGTGTTACAACATTCCCAGCATTTATCACTAATAATACAAATGTTATTAATGGTGCAATCGGTTTATTAATTGCTACTGTAGTAGGTGCAGTACTAGGATATATTTTTACAGATAAAGAAGACAAACTCGCTTAGTATTGTTTTATAAATCATAGAAAATATGCTATTCTAATAAAGAAAGAAGCAGGTGTATTTAATATGATTCCATATGAAAGACAAAAGAAAATCTTAAGTATTATTGAAGAAAGAGATCTTGTAAAAATAGACGAATTACAACAAATATTTGATGATGTTTCTGTATCAACTTTAAGAAGAGATTTAAAAGAACTTGAGAAAAATAGAAAAATAGAATCATTCTCAGGTGGTGCCTTTAAAAAAATCTCAACTATCGGTGAAATACCAATATCAACCAAGAACACACTAGAAAGTGAAAAGAAAGATAAAATTGCTAGAATGGCAAGTGAATTGATTGTTGATGGAGATACGATATATATTGATTCTGGTTCAACATGCACAATGATTCTTCAATACATTGTAGAAAAGAAAATAACAATATATACAACCAATGCAGATATATTTTCTGTGAAAGAGAATATAGTAGCTGATATATATGTGCTTGGTGGTCGATATAATCCAGTAACTTCTTCAATGACTGGACCATTTACAGAAGATCTATTGAAGAATTTATATTTCAATAAATCATTCTTGGGCGCAAATGGGATAGATGAAAAACTAGGTGTAACAACACCTACTATAGAAGAAGCGACTAAAAAGAAAATGGTTAAAGCACATTCTGATCAAGTTTATCTTGTATGCGACAGTTCTAAGTTCCATAAACTATCTAATGTAAAGGCATTTGATCTAGATGATGTGATTGTAATTTCGGATAAAAATGATGCAAAATTAAATGAAAAAGTTTCAATAATTACTGAATTATAGATTGAAGTTGTAATGTAGAAATAAAGCGAGTCACTAATAGTGGGCTCGCTTTTAAAACTAGGAGAAATAAGATGATATTTGATAAATTTAGAGCTAAGAAAAAAGAAAATTTTGAAATTTGTTCACCATTAAAAGGTGATGTTATTGATGTAACTAAAACAAATGATCCATTATTTAAATCAGAAGGATTAGGAAAAGGAGTAGGTATAATTGCTGAAGAAAATACTCTCGTATCTCCAGTAAATGGTGAAATAAAAACTTTCTTCCCTACTAAACATGCTATTGGTATTACTTCAGACGATGGTGTTGATATTCTCATTCATGTAGGTATCGATACAGTTGAATTAAATGGGAAGTATTTTAATGCATTAAAAGAACAAGGGGATAAAGTTAAAAAAGGAGATAAACTTTTAGAAGTTGATTTTGAGAGTATTAAAAATGAAGGATATGATACGACTGTTTTGTTTGTAATTACTAATACTCAGGAATATTCTTCTGTAAAGTCATGTGAAGGAAATAAAACAGTAGCAGATACTATTATTGAAATTCAAAAATAGGAGTTACTATATGGAAAAGTTATTATGTCCAAGTATGATGTGCGCAGATTTCTCATCACTGAAAGATGAAATAGAGAATCTTGAAAAAAGCGGAATTGACATATTCCACTTAGATGTGATGGATGGAAGCTTTGTTCCAAATTTTGGGATGGGATTACAGGATATTGAGTATATTTGTAAAACAGCCACAAAGCCCTGTGATGTCCATTTGATGATTGAAAATCCTTCAAAATATATAGATAAATTTGCAAAACTAGGAGTCAATATTATTTATATACACCCTGAAACTGATTCTCATGCCTGCAGAACATTACAAATGATTAGAGATGCAGGTGTAAAATCAGGAATTGCAGTCAATCCAGGAACATCTTTTGAAACAGTAAAAGATTTATTATATTTATGCGATTATGTGATGCTGATGAGTGTGAATCCAGGATTTGCAGGTCAGAAATATCTGGATTTTGTCACAGAAAAATTTGAGAAGTTTGTAGATGAAGCTGAAAATTATGGGGGATATGATGTCATGATAGATGGTGCATGTTCACCAGAAAAGATACATGATTTATCTAAAATTGGTGTTAAAGGATTTATTTTAGGTACAAGTGCATTATTTGGGAAAGATAAGAGTTATAAAGAGATTATTGATGAATTGAGAGGTCTATAAAATGAAGATTGGAATTGGTAATGATCATGTTGCAGTAGAATACAAAAAAGAAATTAAGAAATATATTGAAGATAAGTATGGATACGAAGTGATCAACTATGGTACAGATAGTACAGAAAGATTTAACTATCCAGTATCAGGAGAAGCAGTAGCAAATGCAGTTGTAAGTGGAGAAGTGGATAAAGGTATTGTAATCTGTGGTACAGGTGTCGGAATTTCATTAGCGGCTAATAAAGTGAATGGTATTAGATGCGTGACTTGTAGTGAACCTTACAGTGCATTATTATCTAGACAGCATAACAATACTAATATGTTGGCTTTTGGGGCAAGAGTAGTAGGTATTGAACTTGCTAAAATGATTGTAGATGCATGGTTGAGTGGTGAGTATGAAGGTGGTAGACATCAAGTAAGAATTGATATGTTGAAAGAAATTGAAGAGAGACAAAAGAATAGATAATATGAGTTGTTCCTATCACGGTGTGATAGGAATTTTTTTATTTTTTAACAGAAATAATGAGAAATTCATCAAAAAATAGAGAAAAATTTAGTAAGCGCCTCTAAAAAGGCGCTGTCGGAGGGGTAACAAAGAAAAAGTATTTTAAATAGGAGTATAATAATAGTAAGAAGTAGAAGTGCTATTATTGTATAATATAATATGTGCTGATTGTGGTTGTTGTTGTGTTTTGATAGAATTATATTAATGAGTACAGAAAGAAGGTATAAACATGGGACGATTAGTTTTAGGATTAGACATTGGGATTACTAGTGTAGGATATGGTGTAATCGATATTGATAAGTATGAATTTGTAGATTATGGCGTAAGACTATTTAAAGAAGGTACTGCAGCAGATAATGAAACACGTCGTAATACTAGAGGACACAGAAGACTTATCTCACGTAAAGCAACACGAATTAATGATATGAAACATTTGTTGGAGTCTTTAGGAATCATCAATGAAGATTTTCATTCATTGGATAATGTATATGAAATACGTGTTAAAGGCTTAAAAGAAAAATTGAGTAATGATGAACTTGCAACTGCGATATTGCATATTACTAAAAGAAGAGGTAGTACAATTGAGACTGTAGATGATACAGAAGAAGCAAGTAAGGAAACTGGTGAATTAAAAGAAATATTACAGGCTAATTCTAAGAAACTTGCAGATGGTAAGTTTATCTGTGAAGTACAGTTAGAATTACTCAATAATGGGGAATCAATTAGAGGACATCATAATAACTTTAAAACAAAAGATTATATTAAAGAATTAAATGAAATACTGAGTCATCAGGAATTGCCAGAAGAAGCATGTGAAGCAATTGTTCAGATTGTTTCTAGAAAACGTGCTTATTATGAAGGACCAGGTAGCCAGAAGTCACCTACACCTTATGGCCGTTACATTGAAGCAAATCAGAAAGAACCTATTGATTTGATTGAAAAGATGAGAGGTAAGTGTAGTGTTTATCCTGATGAACCACGTGCACCTAAATTAGCTGTAAGTAGTGATATCTTTAACTTATTAAATGATTTGAATAATTTAACTTATGATGGTAATAAGAAGATTACTATGGATCAGAAGGATGAAGTATTCAAGATTGTTGATAAGAAAGCAAAAGTTGAACCAAAAGATATTGCGAAAATCCTTGGAACTGATTTATCTAATATTTCAGGATTTAGAATTGATAAGAAGAAAAATCCTTTAAAGAGTGAATTTAAAGGATATGCAAAGTTAAAGAAATGTTTTAAAGAATGTGGAGAAACTATATCTCTTAAAGATTATGAAGCATTAGACCAGATTATCGAAATTCTAACAAATAGAAAAGGTATTGAAGAAAGAAAACAGTTATTAAATCTTGTCAACTCTTCATTGATTACTGATGAAACTGTTAATAAACTTGCTAGCCTAGACGGTATTGCAAACTATCATAGTTTATCTCTAAAGGCTATGAGAGAACTAAATGAAGAAATGTATGTTTCTAATTACAACCAGATGCAGTTGATTCAGCAGATTCATAAAGGAAAAGATGTATCTGCATTAAAGGGTAAGAAATCTATTGAAGCTGATGATACAGCTATTCTTTCACCAGTAACTAAAAGAGCACAAAGAGAGACATTTAAGGTAATTAATGCATTAAGAAGAAAATATGGCGAATTCGATACAATTGTAGTGGAAATGACAAGAGAAAAGAACTCAGCTGATCAGAAAAAAAGCATTAATAACAGACAGAAGTTCTATGAAGAGAAGAATAAAGAAGTAGATACTTTATTAAAGGAAAATGGTTATAATCCTGATAAGATTAATGGTAAGACTAAGATGAAGGTTAGACTTTATTTGGAACAGGATGGAAAGAGTGCGTATACACTAGAACCTCTTAGCTTAGGGGAAGTTATAACTAATCCACGTTATACAGAAATAGACCATATTATTCCAATTTCTATTTCATTAGATGATTCTTATAACAACAAAATCTTAGCTACTGCGAATGAAAATAAAGCAAAAGGTAATAGAACACCTATTGATGCTTATAATAAGCATTTATTTGATAATCCAACATTAGGATTAAAGGGTGATTTACAGACTTATATCTCTGTTGTACAGTCTTCTAAGAGATTTTCTAGAAGAAAGAAAAATTACTTATTGTATAAAGATGATATTACTAAGATGGATGTTGTACAGAAGTTTATTGCACGTAACTTGATTGATACTAGTTATGCAAATAGAGTGGTGTTAAATACTTTGACAGATTACTTTAAAGCAAATGAAATACCTACTAAGGTCTTTACACTAAATGGTAATATTACTCATAAATTTAGAACACAGATCAACTTACCAAAAGATCGTGAAGAGGATTACTTACATCATGCAGTAGATGGACTTATAATTGCATCAGTTAAGACAATGGGACTTCTTAATGGGTGTCTCGCAAAGTATGAATTAAAAGATTTATATGATAAAGATACTGGTGAAGTGAAGAAAATTCCTGGTAAAGAAGAATTCTTTGATCCTAAATACATTGAGTTTATCTCTACATTAAAGAATATCTACGATGAAAGTAATAAATACTATCGTGGTATTATGACTAGAAATCAATTGGCATATGTACCAATTAAGATTTCTCATAAAGTAGATACTAAACCAAATAGACAGGTTGCAGATGAGACAATCTATTCTACAAGAGTAGTAGATGGACAAGAGATTCTAGTTCAGAAATACAAAGATATCTATGATCCAAAATTCAAAAATCTGGTAGAAGATATTGTGAATGGTAAAGCAGAAGACAAATATATTATGGCTAAGAAGGATCCTGCAACATTTGAAGAGATTGTTAGAATTGTATTGAACCATTATGAAACATTTAAAGATGATCCTAAACAGTATGTAAAGGATAAGAAAGGGGTTAAGTTGAAGGGAGAAAATCCATTAACTGCTTATAAAGAAGAGTTTGGTAAGATTCGTAAGTTCTCAAAGAAAGGCAATGGTCCTGAAATTACTTGTATTAAGTATTATGCTGAAAAGTTAGGTAATCATATTGATATCAGTAAGAATTATGATACTAAGCATGGTAAGAAGGTTATCTTAAAACAGATCAGCCCTTATAGAACAGATTTCTATCGTGATACAGATGGAAAAGTGAAGATGATAACTATTAGATACAAAGATGTTTCTTTCAAAGAATCATTAGGATTATATTGTATTGATAGAGATTGGTACCAAACTGAAAAGACTAAGAAAAAGATTAGTGATGAGGCTGTATTCTTATGCTCTTTACATCATGATGAACTAGTTGGAATAGTGAAACAAGAAGGTCAGAAATATATTTATGATGATTCTACAGAATCAGATGGTGATACTAAGTATCATGATGGTATTACACCGGAAGTAGTTAAGTTCACTGCAACAAACAGTGATGCTGCAAATAAGATTGAAGTAAAACCGGTATATACAAAATCCAAAAAACAATTGATGCCTACTATTAGCAAATTTGTAGATGTAAAGAAATATGCAACTGATGTTCTAGGAAATCTGTATGAAGTTAAAGATAATAACTTGAAATTGGAGTTTAAATAGGGTATACTACTAGTAGGTTATATTCTAGCAAAATGATATATGATCTAGCAAAACAAGGGTTTATCCCGGATTCGGCTCCTATAAGGAGCCTTTTCTTTTTATATTGTTTATGGGTTACAAGGTCATATACATATCCCAGGCTGAACATCTGCATCTTTATCTTGATAATTTAAAGGTAGAAAAGGAAAATACAGATATTCTTATTCCTGTTGCAGATATTCAGATTTTAGTTATTGATAATTATAAGGCTTATTTAACAGTTCCCCTAATGAATAAATTAACTGAAAAGAATGTTTGTACTATTCTTTGCGGTGTTGATCATCTTCCAAAGACATATATATTACCGATGAATGGGAATTATGCCACAAGTGGTAATATTGCTAAACAAATAGAATGGACAGATGAAATAAAAAAGATTTTGCATAGAGAAATCGTGAAACATAAAATAATAAACCAATATATTATATTAAGAAAAAATCATAAGAGTGAAGACGTAGTAAGTAAATTAAAAGAATACAGTGAAACTGTGTTAAATGGAGATGTTACAAACAGAGAAGGTCTAGCATCTAAGATGTATTTTCGAGAAATGTATGGAGAAGATTTTGTGAGAATGGATGAAGATGTTGTGAATGCTGGATTGAATTATGGTTATAGTATATTCAGATCACTTATTACATCTATTATTGTAGGTAAGGGTTATTTACCTAATCTTGCATTTTTCCATAGAGGTAAACAGAATAGTTTTAATCTAAGTGATGACATAATAGAAGTGTTTAGACCAATCGTAGATGATTATGTTTATAACAACCTATTAGATGAAATATTGTTTAAGACAGCACATAAAAAAGAGTTAATAGACCTTACAAATAAGAAAATCAATATAGATAATAGAAAGCAGACAATAGGCAATGCGATTAATCTTTATCTAGATTCTATATTTAGATTTATTGATGATCAATCTAATGAAATACTATTCCCATTCCCAATTGCATACGATAATGAAATATGAGTTTATGCGTTTAATACTATTTTTTGATCTTCCGGTAATGACACCTAAACAAAGACATACATATAACGTGTTTAGAAAATATCTTATTAAAAACGGATATATGATGATGCAGTTTTCAGTATATTGCAAGATATTTGCGAATAGAGAAGCTGCAGTAAAACATGTAAATATCCTTAGAAAGAATGTTCCTAAAGAAGGGCAGATAAGAATACTTATAGTAACAGAAAAACAGTATGCCAAGATAGAAATCATTGTAGGTGGCAAATCGTTGCAGGAAGCAACTGTAAATGCAGAAAGCTTTATAGAACTATGAAACAATTGTTGATTAGTAACGGGAATATTAATAGAACTATTATTATTGATCATACAAAGTATGTACTAGGGTCTAATGCGATGAATAAGTATTATCTTAAACAAGCTGTAAGACAATATTTTAATAAAACAGTAAGTGGATATAGAGAAGAGATAGGTAGTGAATGTTATTTTAAAATAGATGATAGTCCGATAGATAAGAAAAATACATTATTTTATGAAGTGACTGAAAACTATTCTATTAATGATGATGCAAAACTCAATACTAAGTCTCTTATGCTTAAGTATTTGGAAACTCTATATTCAGGTATTGATTATATGGATACTCTCAACACATTGAATATACTTATTGAATCACTATCAGATGAAGTCAGTGAAAATGCATTTGTGCAAAGTGAGTTTTCTACATATTCTCCTAAGCTACTCACCAAACTGGTAACAGCACACTATTATGAAGATGAATCTTATAAGGATGAATATGATTTATCATATGAGGATTTGATTATATTACAGTTAAATATGATTAATTATATTGCGGTTCATTCTAAGAAGTATGCTTATTTTATTCTTTTTATTGATATTCCTCTTATTACTGATGAGATCAAACAAAAGATAGATGCAATATCTAATGATAGAGTTTATTGCTTAGTTTTTTCTAAAACAGTAAGGGATATAGAAATAGAAAATATATGTGTTGAAGAGGATTATTTCTTGGATTTTGCGAATGAAGAAATGGTTTATTATATTTTGAATGAGAAATCGAGTACTTTATATACATTGGAGGACATAAAAAATATGATTAATGAATATTTGAAGGATTTGAGTAGTAGGGAACATATAAGCTTGATCAATAACTTGATGTCATATTATAAATAGTAGTTAAAATCTCAATTATGTGATAAAATCAGTTTGAGGGTTTTGCTACCATCTATTATTTTGCTAGAAGATGACTGTTCCCGCTTTAATTTTTCTTTATCACCAGTTTTGCTACCATCTATTATTTTGCTAGAAGATGACTTTAGGTGGTGTAAAGAATAATGATCAACAGTTTTGCTACCATCTATTATTTTGCTAGAAGATGACTCTATGCAACTATGTTTTACCCCGATTGCAGTTTTGCTACCATCTATTATTTTGCTAGAAGATGACTTGAAATTTCCTTCATGTTTTATCCTCCAAGTTTTGCTACCATCTATTATTTTGCTAGAAGATGACAATGAGGAGAAGAAAGATTTGCAAAACAGCGTTTTGCTACCATCTATTATTTTGCTAGAAGATGACCAAACAATCAATTGACACCACCTCGCTTTAGTTTTGCTACCATCTATTATTTTGCTAGAAGATGACGGAAAAGATGTGGCTGAGGTGCTAAAATATGTTTTGCTACCATCTATTATTTTGCTAGAAGATGACCGTTTTTATCCGGAAACTAACGACATGACCGTTTTGCTACCATCTATTATTTTGCTAGAAGATGACCTGTTTGGCTCATATGGTCTCTAAACACTCGTTTTGCTACCATCTATTATTTTGCTAGAAGATGACCGAGTAAATGAGATAAACGAACTCGGAACAGTTTTGCTACCATCTATTATTTTGCTAGAAGATGACTGATAAATCTAACTCATAATGTTTAACTCCGTTTTGCTACCATCTATTATTTTGCTAGAAGATGACAACCAACAACTAAACAAGCAACCATCACAAGTTTTGCTACCATCTATTATTTTGCTAGAAGATGACTTCTAACAGGTGCTAAAAGCCTTGAAGCAAGTTTTGCTACCATCTATTATTTTGCTAGAAGATGACTCTACTTTTTCATGCTGTTTAACTTTACAAGTTTTGCTACCATCTATTATTTTGCTAGAAGATGACTGCACGTTGATGAAGAAGATAAACTCAACGGTTTTGCTACCATCTATTATTTTGCTAGAAGATGACTTAATGACAAAAGAGCAGAAAGAACAGATAGTTTTGCTACCATCTATTATTTTGCTAGAAGATGACTTGAAAATCAGCGTAAACAATGCGCAGGCAGTTTTGCTACCATCTATTATTTTGCTAGAAGATGACAATAAAAACAATAAAGAGAACGTTTCAGAAGTTTTGCTACCATCTATTATTTTGCTAGAAGATGACGCCTAATCATTTCAAGCAAGTTAGAGAGTGGTTTTGCTACCATCTATTATTTTGCTAGAAGATGACTATCTAGTATGTTTACTCCTAAGGCAGACCGTTTTGCTACCATCTATTATTTTGCTAGAAGATGACTTATAGCCATCTTCTCTTTCTTCCCCACACGTTTTGCTACCATCTATTATTTTGCTAGAAGATGACCAAACTCCCCGCTTGTAGTCTCGATAGTTAGTTTTGCTACCATCTATTATTTTGCTAGAAGATGACATGTAATCCTTTAAATATCCGATTGCGCCGGTTTTGCTACCATCTATTATTTTGCTAGAAGATGACATGGCAATTTACTAGAAAGTACTAAACTATGTTTTGCTACCATCTATTATTTTGCTAGAAGATGACACTACAACAACACCACCAACAAGCGCAGAAGTTTTGCTACCATCTATTATTTTGCTAGAAGATGACTGATTCTTGTTATATTCTTCAACTACCTTAGTTTTGCTACCATCTATTATTTTGCTAGAAGATGACTTAAAAAATTCAATCCGTTAAATGTGAGCAGTTTTGCTACCATCTATTATTTTGCTAGAAGATGACCAGAAAGATTTAACTACAAGAATGTGTTGGGTTTTGCTACCATCTATTATTTTGCTAGAAGATGACCAAAGTATGGGTTTTTTACATCTCCTCCGCGTTTTGCTACCATCTATTATTTTGCTAGAAGATGACTTGATGTAGTTACTCCAAGAACTGCTACTAGTTTTGCTACCATCTATTATTTTGCTAGAAGATGACTCTACAACCTTTTTACCGTTCTCATAGTAAGTTTTGCTACCATCTATTATTTTGCTAGAAGATGACCCTTCTACCGCATTCATCATTATCAAGCGCGTTTTGCTACCATCTATTATTTTGCTAGAAGATGACATTTAAATTAAAAAGGAGATATATAAATGCGTTTTGCTACCATCTATTATTTTGCTAGAAGATGACTTATCAACAATTTAAAAGATAGCCTTGACAGTTTTGCTACCATCTATTATTTTGCTAGAAGATGACCTATCACAGAATTCATTCTTCAGTTCTCTTGTTTTGCTACCATCTATTATTTTGTTAAAAGATAACCTTTACAGCTTTATCACCCTTCATCAGCGGGTTTTGCTACCATATATTATTTTGCTAGACTATGACTACTTATAAGCAGTTCAAAATAACACAACTAATTTGCTACCATATATTTACTTGCTAGATGTAACATATGTATTTATGCAACTGTTGTTATTTAGTGTTTTAACTGATCAAAAGATAGTCTGACTGAACGCTTAAAGACCAATTCTAAACGATTGGTTTTTTAAGCATAATTTGTATCCTTACTCCATATCTATACACTTTTTGATTTCTTGAAATACATATTTCAATCAGTATAATAAATATTGAAAAGGGGGTAAACAACTATGAAACTATCAGACTTTCATTCATTTAAACGCAAACTTAACGAACTATATGTTAATGTAAAAGACAGTAGTATGTACAAACAACTTTTTAACAGCATCAAGGCGTTAGACTGCTTGGAAACCTATTGTTTGGGTATAAGTTATCAAATCGTTTCTCATAGTACTCTATCTAGAGAACATCAAATAAAATTATTGGATGAATTTTATGAAGGAGCACACATACCCTTTGATCCAGAAGAAGTATATACTATGATGGAAAACGGACCATATACAATAGATGAGAATCCTATTTGGTATGGTATAGATGCTATGACATCTAATCGTTCTGGTTCTGTTAACTTTTGTCTTTACTACTCTTTAATGACTGGAATGATATCTGAACAAGATGGCATTAATTACTACAATGAATTAACTAAGCTATTAAGTAGTTTCCTGCATTCATTTGGTCATCATACAGATGTATATGTCGATGAGTACATTGCCGAAACAGAGCACTATACAACTACTATGGCTGCCCAATTTGTGGAGCGCTGCCAAGAAGAATACATGCAGGCATCAAAAAAAGTAAATTAAACGCAAAAAAAGACTCGAATGGGGGAATATTCAAGTCTTTTTTTCTGCTTTTCTTTTCGTCTACTATTATAGCATAAACTGTAATCGCTATCAATAATTATTTTACATATACCCAATCTCACTATATAATGATACAGTATTGATATGGAGGAATTACAGAATGTTGGAAAATAAGAAGAATGTATTATTCGATATGGATGGACTGCTTATTGATAGTGAAGCATTAGGAATCAAGATGTGGGAAAAGGTATTTGCTAGTCATAACGAACCCTTTAACCCAGAAGCTGCTTATAAAACAATTGGCTCTAATGGATTAGCAGCACAAGAAATGCTGGAGAAAATCACAGGCAATAGATACTACTTTACACGTTTCAGAGATGACAAGATCAAAGAAACAAGAAAATACTTAGAAACAAGCCCTATGCCAGTCAAAAAAGGTGCTCATGAATTATTAACATATCTAAAAGATAATGGTTATACATTGGTCCTTACTAGTTCTACTTTTGAACCAGATGTATTATTCTCTCTCAAGTCTGCAGGTTTAGACAAGTACTTTGATAAGTTTGTATGTGGTGATCATGTTACTCGTGCTAAACCAAATCCTGAAATTTTCAATAAAGCTATTGAAATCTATGGATTAAATAAAGAAGAAACATTCATTCTAGAAGATTCTAGAAATGGTATTATTGCGGCAGATGCTGCAGGTATAGATGTTATTGGAGTACCTGATTTAGTAGATATTAGTGATATGACACAACCTCATTTACTTTGTATCAAAGAAAATCTTCTGAAAGTACTAGAATTAATCAAATAATTGAAGAATACAAACCTCTTATCATCTCTAACATGGTACAATAGAGAAGGAAGGAGGTTTTTTTATGGATTATAATGGTTTAAGTATTGTATCGCCACAATATTATCCTGATGATGAAGAATGGAATGATTTCTTTAACCTTTGGTTTCAGGGCTATGATCTGAATACAGATATCACAGAACATTTTCATTATTTAATATCTCATTCAGATTATCTTGTAATGGTTCAAAGACCATTAAACAATGATGATTCTGATTATGAAATCATTTCTGTATCTAATGAAGATCAACAATCCTATTTACCTGCTTTCACAAATATAAAGGAAATAACAGACTATATAGACCTTCCAAAACCACAAGAAGGTTACCAGGTAGAAGTAATGGTAGCTTCTTATAAACGCCTCTTAGAAGAGATATATATGCGTACAGAAGGGTTGAATGGTTTAGTGATTAATCCTTTCTCACAAAAGCTTATTGCGGATGAAAAACTATTAAACTGTATAGGACACAATACAACAACAGGTATTAATCATCATAAAGACTTACCAAGTCTTGTGCCAGCTAATTTAAAGTTTAGAAAGAATATGAAGATCTATCATTCTAATGGTAAAGATCCTCATATAAAAGAGTTATTAAAAGAAAGTGTAGAAGACCTTATGGAGGATGGGGTCTTTGCCTGTCCAGTACTTGTAAATAAGAAAGACTTATATACAAATAAGACAGGAGAACTTGCAATGCATACAGGTGCTGATATTTATATCAAACCACTTATGTGTTCTCATGCTGATCCTAATAAACTCTATATTAGTTTATTTACAGGATTAAATGATATTAAAAGAATGGATCTTGATCATGATGAACCAGACATGGAAATGATTATTACATGTCAGTCATTTGATTCATACAGAGATATACTCTTTTCTAGTAATGCATTTTGTGGTATTCTCATTAATCCTTTTACAGATCATCTAGGGTTTTCTAAAGACATGTTAGATGAAATGTTTTATAATAAAGAAACTATCAACTAAGGAGGAAAACAAGTTGAATTACAAACCTTTAAAAGATGCTCAAGCATTTACTACATCAAGATGGACTGACTCCCTTGATGCATGGAAAAAAGCTCAGGGTGACAAAGAAGTAGCCTACAAAGCATTCCTTAAGAACCTAACAGAATCACATTATTATGGTTATATGAATCTACCAGAAAGTGGTGAAAATTTAGAATATGATCATTCATTCTTTACTATCTCACCACAGGATGGAAGTAAGAATTTTATTTCTGTTTATACTTCATTAAAAGAATTAAAAAGCAGTCTTGCGAAACCTGAAACATCAATGCCAGGAAGAAAAGTAGAAGCAGTAGAAGTCAACTATGCTTTCCTAGCAAAAGAACTTACACTTGCTGATGGTAATCAAATTGATGGTATTGTGATTAACCCATTTAGTGATGACTACATTCTTACAAGAGAAGAATTAGTACAGATTTCTAAACGTTTATGTAATGGTTTAGACCATACAGAAGATTTAGGTAACATTACTCCTGCAAATATCTTTATTAAAGAAATTTGGAAGATTTTCCAGAATACTGAAGATGATGATAAGAAAGCAGAAATCTTTAGTCATATGGCTGAAGCATTTGATGATGCTTTATTCGCATTACCTATTATGGTAAGAAAAGAAGATTTAGTAGTAGAAGATGGTAATACATATGTTGCTAGATCAGATGCAGATTTTGCGATTAGAATGTTATCAAGTGAAGATAATGGTGATCAGGCTAATATTGTTCCAATCTTTACATCACAGGAAGATATTGAAACATTAGATGGCTGGAATGCTGAAGATGAAGAAAGAAAATCTATGCTACTGACTGCTGATCTTGTTACTCATCTAGGAGGACTTAATAATGGTGAAGCCTTTGATGCACTCGTTATTAATCCATTCACAGATAATATTGTACTTACAAAAGAAATCCTAACTACAATGGGATTAATAGAAGGGGAGGAGTAAAAGAATGAGTAAACCATTATTAAACACAACACCAGTAGAAACAACTGATAAAGAATGGAAAGAAAGCTGTGGTAAATATGGAGAAGCTTCTTTTACTGCCACTAAACTAGAAGATGATTTAATGCATACATTAAAGGCTTCTACATTCCTTACATATATTTCTGTAGACGATGATGATGAAGATTCATTCTTCTTACAGACAGTATGTGATGATGACGGAGATGAATGGTATGCAATTTATACTACTGTAGAAAATGCACAGAACTCTTCTATTCTAGAAGATTCTGATTTCCCAGATCGTCATAATGTATTAGTAGAAGTAGACTATGAATTCTTATTGAATGAATTATTTAATACAGGTGATGATGAAATCTATGGTATGGTTATTGATCCAGAAACAGATGCATTTACTCTAGGTAGAGATACATTAAGTGATATGGGTGTTGAAGAAAACGATGGTGTAGACCATCATGAAACAATTGGTCATAGAGTACCAGGTAATATGGAGTTCTCTTGGTTATATGATGAATATATGGAAGCGCAAGGTGAAGAAGAAAAAGATAAATTCCAATCACTTATGGAAGATGTAGTTGAACGCTCATGTCTTGCATTAATGACGATTGTGAATAAATCAGATTTAGTTACTTTACCAGATGGCACATATGAATTAAAAAAGGATGCATCTATGATTATTCCTTCATTATCTGCAGAAGATGATGAAGGTAATGAATTAAGCTATTTCCCACTCTTTACATCTAATGAACAGATTGATAAATGGGGAATCAAAGATAATGTTGAATTAAAGGAAGGACAGGTATTAATCAGCGAATGTCGTCCATTTAATCAGCATATTGCTACATTCTTCGGTGCTGGAGAATATGACGCTTTATTAATCAATCCATTTGATCAGGCATTTGTTATCGGCAAGGAATTCATTAAGGCTATAAGCGGTCATCAGGAAGAAGACGAAACACCTGCTGCATAAACTAAATATTGGGGAGATACAACATGAAAAAGCTATGGAACGAATTCAAAGAATTCGCATTTAAAGGCAATGTTATTGATATGGCTGTCGGTGTCATTTTAGGTACTGCTATTACTGCTGTTGTCACATCTCTTGTACAGGATATTATCATGCCTGTATTATCTGCAATCATTAAGATTCCATCTGATATTACAGAATTAACTCTTAAGATTAATAATATTAATATCAAGTATGGATCATTCCTTTCTAACCTCATTAACTTCTTATTAATGGCTTTCTGTATCTTTATCTGTATTAAAGCGATTAATAAGGTCGTGAGTTTCCGTAAGAAGGAGGAAGAAAAAGCAGCACCTGCACCAAAGCCAGAAGACATTGTATTATTAGAAGAAATCAGAGATCTTTTGAAAGAAAAAAAATAAGCACCTAAGTGCTTATAATGTAGGATCTTCTAGATCATCATTAAGATAAGTTGTTCTTTTAGACTTATCTTTTTTTATTTGGTCTGTACTAAAAGTGACGGTTTCTTTTGTTTGAGTAGGTGCTGTATTTACAAGATTGACACCTAATGACCATTCTTCTAGTTCTTCCTCTAGAGTATCTGCATCCTTTGCTTTTACTTTAATAGCCATACACTTCACCTCTTTCGAATTAATTATATACATAATGAACTCTTTTTAAAAGCGAATAATAATGTTAAAATATGGGAAAGGAGTGTATTTGTTATGATAATAGACTTAAACCAAATCCTATCTACTTTTAATATAGATTATGAAATCGCAAAAGGAAACAATAAACTTGGTGGAGCCTCTTTACCTAAACAGTTTAATCAGGGAGGAGAAATTAAAGCTAAATTTCTCTCACGTGAATTCTCATTAATCTATGATCCTGATAAAATAAAACCTGAATGGGATAAGGTAGGACATAAGAAATATGGAATGTTATTTGAAGAAGAAAGTCTAGGTGTAATCTATCAGAAAACAGGCTTTACATCTCAATCAGGTTACTTTGTATTAAAGTATGACGGTGCTAAATATAAGATGTATAGAGTTGGATTAGAAACAGGTTACGTATATCCTATCTATGAAGGTTCTAAACTAGTAGCCTGTATTGTGGCAGACAAATCCATCTTCAATGATTTAAACCTCTACCATATTTATGCATTAAACAAGTCATATAGTTATATTTCATCTATATTTGGCTTATATCTAGATGCCTGTATCCAGTTAAAGTATGGTCCCCTAATAACTTCTCCAAACTATATTGCTGGAAAGAGCCTAAGAAAGAAATATGATCCTGCTTTTATTGAAAAAATAAAGGATATGGAAAACAAAGCGTAACAAAAATATGTCAACCGAAATTGATAATGTCTCAAAAATAATCAAACATTAGCACCACAGCGG
>ENA-OPCL01000431-OPCL01000431.1-human-gut-metagenome-genome-assembly--contig:-NODE-431-length-35993-cov-2.636791_pt1 | contig 35993 bp, 25 predicted proteins | sample MGYA00241251_ERZ501482 | MGnify/ENA primary metagenome ERZ501482 (study PRJEB25962, sample SAMEA2042581) | human gut metagenome | biome: human gut; feature: human-associated habitat; material: faeces... | reverse complement strand
CCTGCAAGAACCGTAACCTATGAATACCGCAGCCGACCGGTGAAACCGCTCCTGCCGAGCCGGAAACCGACGATGAGGCCGAGAAGACCGTCATCGACGAACTGGCCGAAGAACAGAAGAATGAGCCTGGCATCGTAGGCATGCAGCCGATCAGCCATGCTGAGGGCAAGGTTCCTGCCAATAAGCGCCCGAAGAGCGAGGAATTGCGCTCTCCGTGGGCGGATGGCCGCACCTTCCCGGGAACTGGCAAGAACGCCCAGTGCCCGTGCGGTTCCGGTCGTAAGTACAAGATGTGCCACGGACAGAACGAACAGTGACATATCGTGTGATGCTCTGATGATTCGCGCATAATGAAGGCGGTTTGCGGATTTTTCGCAGACCGCCTTTTTGTTTCATGCTCGTTGCCCGATATGCGGAAGATAGATATTGAAAATGTCTGTGTTGTTTATGATGAGCGCTTTTCTGCAATTACCTGTTCGTGATATGGACGTTGAAAAACCATGAAATGTAGAACGGTTACAATGGCGGCGATATCGTATCAACAACGTGACATGCTGAAGCGTCAAGGAGGGCATCATGGCTGAAATCACATGGAAGTCGATCCTCACCAAGCTGGTCGGAGGGGACCATCTGAGTGCCGAGGAATCCGAGTGGTTCGTCGATGACCTCATGAACGGCAACGCTAATCCGGCGGCCGTCGGTGCGGTTCTGGCAACCCAGCAGCAGCTTGGCTTGACTCCGGATGAGGTGCGTGGAGCGGCCAAGGCCATGGTCTCCCATGCCATCAAACTTGATATCGACGGTGAGACCACCGATATCGTCGGTACCGGTGGAGACGGCGCCGCGACGGTGAATCTGTCTTCCATGGGCGCGGTGGTGGCTGCCGCAGCCGGAGCGAAAGTCGTGAAGCACGGCAATCGTGCAGCCTCTTCCAAGTGCGGCACTGCCGATTGCTTCGAGGCGCTGGGACTGCCGCTCGATCTGGAACCGGAACAGGTTGCTGAGGTCGGCAACGAATGCGGCATCGCATTCGCTTTCGCACGCACATTCCATCCGGCAATGCGCTTCGTGGGACCTGTCCGTGCGGCGCTCGGCGTGCCATGCGTATTCAACGTTCTTGGACCTCTGACCAATCCGGCCTCGCCGAAGCACATGGCGGTGGGCTGTGCCAATCGCGCAATGAGCCCGATCATGGCTGCGGTATATGCGGCTAATGGACAGACCGGCATGGTGTACACGTCAAGCGAGGGACTTGACGAAATGGCTCCGACTGGTCCGGTGTCCATCTGGGAGTTCAGCAACGGCGAAGTCACTGAGAGTGAATTCGATCCGACTGTGGAGCTTGGTCTCGACAAGGTGACGGTGGCTGACTTAAAGGGTGGAGAGCCGGAGCTCAACGCTCAGCTGTTCCGTGACTTCCTTGCAGGCAAGGACGTTCCTTTCCGCACTACCGCCCTGCTCAACGCGGCATCCGCGATTGTTGCGGACGGCCATCAGGTGCCAGCTGATGCCAGCCTGACTGAACGATTCAAAGCGGCCTATGCCATTGCCGAAGAAACCGTTGATTCAGGCAAGGCCTCGGCACTGCTTGACCAGTGGATCACCGCCGCCCAGTCCAAGAAAGCTTGATATTCGGCGAAATAGCAGATCATAAGAACGTATAAGGCGTGTCTCGTCAAAACACTCAACGACGAGACACGCCTTATACGTATCGCAGCGACAAATATCACAGAGAAGAGCACAAAAGACGTAGCTGATGCAGTCTTCTCCATATGTTGCTATACGCGAGCTCCATCATCGAAAACATCGCGGCGGGTTTGTGTATGTCCCTTGTGCTGTACGATCAATCCTGCAGCGCCAATCAACGCGCACACGCCGAAAATCGATCCCAAAATCCCAGCCAAAGCAGGCATGAACGCAGATGCGATGATACCGGCGACACCAGCGATCAAAAGCACCCAAAACACCAACTTCGATATCTTGACATGACCGATGGAGGGATTCGGAGGAGTGAAATCATCGCCGTAACGATCCATTACACTATCGGTGTCCAACCAGCTGGAACCAGTGAAATCGCGCGGTCCACGACCTTGCGGAGTGTCATCAGTGAACGTGCCCTGATCCAAATCCTGAATCGAAAGCAACGCCTCCTTCTCACGGCGCTGCGCATGCTTTTCAAAACGTTTCGCGTTACGAGAATGCTCCACGGCCTGCAAATCGTCGGCATGCGAACTTGCGAATTCAGCCCATGCGGCATCCAAATCGTCCGCATTTGAAGAAGCCCCTTCGCCACCATTCGGCGCGGCATTTGGGCGTTCTTCATCGGCATTGCTATTGTTGAGGTCAGTCATACTGATAACTGTAATCAAGCGGATGCCCATCCGCTGGGAGGACCGTGAAGAATGCTCTACTGGTTTTTCGTCAAAGGCCTGGGACCGATCGCCATCCACCGTTTGGGGCCGACCGCAAAAGGGCTTGAAAACATTCCGCGCGAAGGCGGTGCCATTATTGCGGCCAATCATCTTGCCGTCATCGATGACGCGCTGTTGCCGCTGACTTGTCCGCGCATGATTCATTTCATGGGCAAAGCCGAGTATTTCGAAGGCAAGGGCATCAAAGGCAAGTTTAAGAAGTGGTGGTTCACTTCGGTTGGCGTGTTCCCCGTGGATCGTTCCGGTGGGTCGAAATCGCTTGGCGCATTGAACCACGCGCGTGAAATCCTCGAAGACGGCCACCTGTTCGGCATTCATATTGAGGGCACGCGTAGCCCTGACGGTCGCCTCTATAAAGGTCATACCGGAGCTGCGCGACTTGCTTTTGAAACCGGATGCCCAATCGTTCCGTCCGCCATTATCGGATCTCGCGAGTTGCAGAAGCCCGGTCAGATTATTCCTGGTAAGGGCAAGACCACAGTGGTCTACGGCGAACCGATTGCCGTGGAGAAGAAGCCCGCCGACCAGATCACGCACGACGATTTGCGCACGCTGACTGATCGCGTGACCATGGAAATTCAGAAGATGAGCGGTCAGGAATACGTGAACGAATACGCTCAGAAAGTCAAGGAACAGCTTAAGGCTCAGAAATCCGCCGAACAGGCGAACAGCTGAGAAACCAAAGAGAAAAGCCCCGGCACGACACTACACGAGCCGGGGCTTTCCTTATGCCTATACCATGATGTTTGGCAAAGCAGGTAATGCACTTTTAGAACAGTGAGGAATACATCTTCAATGTGATGGTGGTTGGTATGCCGTTCTCGTCGCGAAGACGTACTTCGGTGCCACCTACCGGATCCTGCGAAGCGACCTTCTTGTCTTGATTGGAATCCAACGTGAGCTGCGAACTTACCTTGACCGTGAATCCGAGTTTTTCCAATGCGGCTTTGGCGTCAGAGGCTTTCTGCCCCACATAATTCGTCAGGGTTATGGTTTCCGGTCCTTTGGAAACCACCACGTCGACGCTGTCTCCCCAATGCAACGTATCACCGTTGTTGACGGAAGCGGAAATCACCTGCCCTTGTGGAATCTTGTCGTCGAAGGATTCCGTCCAATTGGTGGTGAGTCTAAGATCATCCAGCGCCTGCTGCGCCTCGTCCTTCGTCTTGCCGACGATATCGGGCATAGTGACTGGCTTTGGTCCCTGCGACACCGTGACGGTGATCGTCGTATTATGCGGCAATGTGGCGCCGGGATCCACACTTAACGACAGCAACGCCCCTTGAGGCACGTCAATGGAATACGTGTCATCAGAAGCCGCGGTCTGCTCGACATTATCGAATCCAGCCTTCTTCAGTGCGTTGATTGGATCCTTGCCGGATGCGCTGGTCGCGTCGAGAATATCGGCGGGAACCGTCGCCTGCCGGACTCCCTTGGAGACCACGACCTTGACTTTCTGGCTACGACGCTTGCTGCCGCGATCGCCGACATTCGCCGGGTCGGTGGAGATGATATTGCCTTCCTCCACGGAATCGCTATACTCTTCCGACACCTCATATTCGATATCGGAAATCTTGAGCAGACTCTCGTAGTCGCTCCACTTCACATTGGTGATGGGGCATGCTGCGGACGCGTCGCATGTCATACCATCCGGCTGGGGCATGGTCCAATAGCTGCCGGGGCCCTGATAATACCACCATGCCCAACCGCCGGCGCCACATGCAAGCAGCAGCGCCACCACGCCTGCGACGATGAGCGGTGTGCGACGCTTTTTCGCGGATTTGCTGTTTGGAGTATTGCCGGATTCGTTGCTTTGCGCGATGGGGGATTGCGATGCAGCGCTGTCGACGGCATTGTCAAGGCTATTGACGATGCCGTCTGCCGGCAGCGAGAAACGTGTCGTCGCTTCTGGATCAATGTTCTGTTGCTGCACCGGCATGACGGTTGTTGCGTTCGTCTTGACCCTGTCCAGCTTGCGTGTGCGATCATCGAATTGCTGCGTCGGCGGTGCCGGGGGAGCGGGAGGAACAGGATTGCCGACATTGGTTGGCGCACCGTTATTTGCGGGTGCGGCACTGTCGGAAGCGCTGACGTCTACCGGGGGAAGACGATACTGCCAATCGCTGACCGCAAGCGTCGATTGCAGACGCTGCAGCTCGGTTAACGCAACGGATGCGTCTGCTGGACGAGCCTCGACCGCGCGAGCCGTGAGATGGGCAAGGAATGCGGCCACGCCTTCATTGATGCCTTTGCAAGCGGCGGCAATGCTTGGCACATCCTCGTGAACATGCTTGAATACCAGTGTTACTGGATTATCTGAAGTGAATGGCACGTTGCCGGCGAGCATCTCCCAAGCCATGATGCCCACGGAATACAAATCCCCCTGAGGTGTGGCTTGATTCTTCTCAATCATTTCCGGTGCTAGATATGCTGCTGTTCCCAGCAGTATGCCGGTGGAGGAGAGTGTGGCCTGCGATACCGTTTTAGCCAAGCCGAAATCGGTGATCTGCACATGGCCACGGTCGTTAAGCAAAATGTTTTCCGGCTTGATGTCGCGATGCACCACGCCCGCACGATGTGCGGAAGCGAGGCCATCCAATGTCTCGCCAATAATGCGTAACGTCTCTCGAACGCTGAACGTACCCTGCTGGTTCATTTCGTAACGCAGGTTCACGCCGTGAACATACTCCATGACGAGATAATCGAGACCGTCGAATTCGCCGGTGTCATACACCTGCACGATATGCGGATTGGCAATGGCCGCGGCCGAACGGGCTTCACGATGGAATCGTTCCACGAACTGGTCCCGGTGCGGTCCCTGCGCCAGCTGGGTATGCATGATTTTGATGGCGACCGTGCGCTCCAGACGTTCGTCTACCGCCTGGTACACCGTGGCCATGCCGCCATCGACGATTCTGCTGACGACCCGATACCGGCCCTCGATGACCTGACCTTCAGGGGCGTGTGGAGCTTCACTCATGGTTGATCGCTACGGTTCCTTCTTCAAAACAACTCACGTTCGAACGTGTTCCCACTTGTAGTCTACAAGCAGAGGTTTGCGGATTGTGCAACGAACGCGCGTCCTGTCCGGATGTTGGTTGCAAAACACGCAGGTCGCGTGTCACGCGCGTGTTTGGACGTGAATACTTGGCACGAAACGTGAGCAGGCCTCGATGAGCAGTGACTCGTGGTATTCGGAAAGGCTCAATGTTTCGATAGCTGTTTTCGATTCATTCCACAAATCCGCGATTCTACCGCGGGAACGTTCGATGGCTCCTGTTTGCTCAAATAGTTCAATGGCGCGTTTTACTTGAGTTTCGGAACGCGAATCGGCCTCCCACATGTCGATGAGCTCTCGCCGCTGCGTGTCGTTCGCCGCGTTGATGGCGTCGGCTAGAAGCACCGTGCGCTTGCCTTCGCGGATATCTCCTCCAACGGGCTTGCCCGTATTGCTGCTCGAACCGACAACATCCAGAAGATCGTCTGCAAGCTGGAAGGCCAATCCAAGAGGCAAGCCGACTGCCAATGCCTGCTTCCTCGCATCGTCTTTGCCTATACCCGCGGCAAGCATGCCGAATTCCAGTGGGGCAATGGTGGTGTAACTGGCGGTTTTCCAGCGGAATACGTTCAATGAAGCTTCCACCAGTTCGTCTGGATCGTCCAACGGATTGAGCTCTACGGCCAAATCAAGTACTTGACCGACTTCGACCTCGCGGTGCATGTTGAGCAATGCCGCGACCACATCGGAACCATGAGTGAGCTTGGAAGCTACCTTGTCCGCGATGTCCACGCTTGCCGTGGCCAACATGTCGCCGAGCATGATGCCCAAGCCATGGCCGATGGCCTCGCTATGCGTACCAGTGGAGAATGCGCGATGCGCAGACGGCTTGCCACGGCGCAGATCGGAATCATCGATGATGTCATCATGCACCAGCGCACCGGTTTGGAACACTTCCACCGCGCATGCTAAATCAAGCAGCGCGTCGAAATCACGTTCTCGCACATCCTCCGAAGCGAATGCGCGGAACGAATCCAACGTCAGCAAGGCGCGAAGCCGCTTGCCACCCTCACTTGACGTGACCGCCTGCTTGGCGACCTTGTCGGCAATAGGCCTGCAAGAGGAGGCAACCGAATCGTCCGCATGAAGGAATGCGAAATCCTTCACCAACGAAACAATGCGTGATTCAATCTGTTCCAAATCGGAGGAGCTAGTCATACCAACAGTTATCCACAGGCATTCGACAAGACCAAATCTCAATGATTGCAATAGTTGCGGTACCGAAATCATTTTGCGAAACGCCGAAGAAGCCATCCTCCGACCACAGGCCTCGAAAAAAGCGGCATCGCATCGGCTCATCGGGCATAGTGCCATATAAGCGGCGAGCGAGGAAGCCGATAGACCATGCCAAGGAGGGCAGAATAATGACAACCAACAAAACCGGACGCATCACCGGGACTGAAATGGAAGAAGCCATCAGCCGATTCGAAAGGGATTGCAGATCCGACGGCGTGGGCGAAACAGTGCGTTCGTTCATTCGTGAACCGCTTTTCATATGGATGGACGCGCTTGCGCAGGCATCGGACGAGAGCGTTTCCCATTCGGAAGGCGAATTCCATGCCGAATGCGGTCTTGACCGGAATATGATCATGCGGACTACGGTGGGCATCAATCGGATGCTGTCCATTCGTGACGTATTTCTCATTTCCGCCATCGTTGACGAACGATACGCCGACCGAGACTTTCTCATGAGTTTCGCCGAAAGACCCAAGCTGTCTCGTAATGCGCAGCGTCTGGAACAGCTGCTCAGCGATTCATTCCGTGATCCCCTAGCCAGACCCGATATGAAACGTTGCGATCAGGCGATCAACATGCTGTTCGACATTATCGATATGATTCCGAAGACATATCGGGCGCAGCCGTTCGCCGTGATCAGCTACATCATGTGGTGGATGGGCCAGGAAGGAGCCATGGCATCAGCCATCAGCGCGCTCGCGATAGATGATCAATGTTCGCTGGCGGCGATTGTATGCTCGGCGGTTGAACGACGTATTGGTCCTGCCTGGACGTCGGAAACATAAGGCAACACGCCGTAAAGTGGCGTGACTTGCGCGTGAAGGCCTCATTATGCGGGAATAATCGTCCTTGCAAGATGGTTTACTCACATAGTTGACGATTTGCCCTTGCCAGAAGTGGGCCCATATGGTATACGCTTCGAGGCAGGATCAATAGGAGGATAAGTTTGGCCACCAAGGAAACGACGGCAAGCATGGAACAGGCTGATCTGACCGAAAAGACCACCTCCACGAAGAAAGCCGCCACGCGCAAGGCCTCCACGAAGAAGAGTGCGGCGAAGAAAACCACCGCAACGAAGACCCCTCGCAAGACTACCGCGAAGAAGAGCGCCCCTGCCAAGAAGGAGGAACCGCTCGAGGATGATGCACTTGACGATGAGGACGCTCAGGTAGACGACGCCGATCTTGACGATTTCGACGCCGATCTCGATGACGTCGATTCGGATGACGAGGATGACCTCGACGACGACGAGGAATCCGAACCTGAAGATGATGACGACGAGGATGAGGAAGAACGCAAAAAGCCGGAAGAGCCTAAGGAAAAGGGCGCTTTCGTGGTGCGTGATGACGATGATGATGAGAATCTGACCCCATCCGGCAATCCGAAGCGTCGTGTGATTGCGGCGGGTGCGACTGCTGATCCGGTCAAGGATTACCTGAAGCAGATCGGTCGTGTGAGCCTGCTGAATGCGGAACAGGAAGTCGATCTGTCCGAGCGTATCGAAGCAGGTCTGTATGCCCAGCACCTGCTGGACACCGAATCCGACCAGATGGACTTCAAGCGCAAGCGTGAGCTCAAGTGGGCTGCGAACGATGGCAGGCGTGCCAAGGACCACCTGCTGGAAGCCAATCTGCGACTTGTGGTTTCGTTGGCTAAGCGTTACACCGGCCGTGGCATGCTGTTCTTGGATTTGATTCAGGAAGGCAACCTCGGTTTGATTCGCGCCGTCGAGAAGTTCGACTGGAAGAAGGGCTTTAAGTTCTCCACCTATGCCACGTGGTGGATTCGTCAGGCCATCACCCGAGCCATGGCTGACCAGGCGCGTACCATTCGCGTGCCGGTGCACATGGTCGAAGTGATCAACAAGCTGTCTCGTGTGCAGCGTCAGATGCTGCAGGATCTTGGCCGCGAACCCACGCCGGATGAGCTTGCACGCGAGCTCGACATGCCTGTCGAGAAGGTGCAGGAAGTGCAGAAGTACGGCCGTGAGCCGATTTCCTTGCATACGCCGTTGGGTGAGGATGGCGATTCCGAGTTCGGCGATCTGATCGAAGACACCGACGCCATCGCGCCGTCCGACGCGGTTGCCTTCTCGCTGTTGCAGGAGCAGTTCAGGCAGGTGCTTGAAACGTTGTCTCCGCGTGAGGCTGGTGTGATCAAGATGCGTTATGGCTTGGAAGATGGCCAGCCCAAGACGCTCGACGACATTGGCCGCGTGTATGGCGTTACCCGTGAGCGTATTCGCCAGATCGAGTCGAAGACCATGTCGAAGTTGCGTCACCCGTCTCGCTCGCAGACGCTGCGTGACTTCCTTGATCAGTGATTGAAACAAGAGGTGAATGAAGTCGAGAAATTCGGTAAGAATATCGAATTTCTCGACTTCTTACGTCTACAAGACGTTCTTATGGATGAAAACCGAAGCAAAACTGCAAGTCAGAATGAGGAAAATGGCGAAAGACAAGGACAATTACGGCGCAGGTAGTCTTACCGTGCTTGAAGGTCTTGACGCGGTGCGCAAGCGCCCGGGCATGTATATCGGCACCACCGATAGCCAAGGTCTGATGCACTGCCTGTGGGAGATCATCGATAATTCCGTCGATGAGGCTCTTGCGGGAGTCTGCAATCATATCGTTGTGACGTTGCACAGCGACGGTTCCGTGGAAGTGGCTGATAACGGCCGCGGTATCCCTGTTGACATCGAGCCGAAAACCAAACTTACCGGTGTGGAAGTGGTGTTGACCAAATTGCATGCCGGCGCGAAATTCGGTAACTCTTCGTACGGAGCCTCGGGCGGTTTGCATGGCGTGGGCTCGTCAGTGGTGAACGCGTTGAGCTCCCGTCTTGACGTGGAAGTGGATCGCGACGGCAAGACGCATCATATGTCATTCCATCAGGGTCATCCTGGTGTGTATACCGATGCTGATCCGGAGCACCCATCTCCGGATGCGCCATTCAAACGCACGCGTAAAAACCGTCCGACTGAGCTTGAAATCATTGGCAAGGTCAGTCCGAAGACCACGGGAACTCGCATTCGTTATTGGGCTGATCCGGAGATTTTCAACGACACCGCGGAATTCAGCTACGAGCAGCTGATTGATCGCGTCAGGCAGACCAGCTTCCTGGTGCCGGGTTTGAAAATCACTGTTATCGATGAGAATATTCCGGAAACCGGCGATAAATCAGTCGACGAAATGCTGGAAGTCGACGATATTGCAAATGCTGCAGGTGATGAACCGCAGGAAATTGCCGAAAGCGATGAATCTGAACATGACGCTGCCGGGCACGAGGAAGCTGCGGAGCAGATCGAGGAAGCCGATGTTGCGGCACAACCTCAGGGATCGAAGTATACCCACTCCCGTATCGAGGAATTCTGCCATACCGGCGGTGTGAAGGATTTCGTGGATTACCTGTCCAAAGGCGAAGCGGTTTCCGCTATTTGGCGTATCACTGGCGAAGGCACCTATGTTGAGGAAACCCAAGCCGTTGGCGATGGCGGTGAACTGCACGCGCAGAAGGTTACGAGAAATTGTGCCGTCGATATCGCCATGCGGTGGACCAACGGATACGACACCACCATGCGCAGCTTCGTCAATGTGGTGGAAACCCCGGGCGGTGGAACCCATGTGGATGGCTATCTGTTGGGCCTGACCAAGCAGATTCGCAAAGCCATCGAAGACAATGCACGTAAGCTCAAAGTGAATCTCAAAGATTCCAACATGAAGGTCGAACGTGACGATATTCTGGCAGGTCTGGTTGCCGTCGTCACTGTGCGTATCGCCGAACCACAGTTCCAAGGTCAGACCAAGGATGTGCTCGGCACCGCGCAGGTCAAGCCGATCGTCAGCAAAATGACCGACAGGCAGTTCGGCGAGATGATCACCGGCTCCAAACGTGGCTATAAGGAACAGTCCGGCCGCGTGCTTGAAAAGATCGTCGGCGAAATGCACGCCCGCATCCAAGCACGTAAAACCAAAGAGGTGACGCGACGCAAGAACGCGCTCGAATCGGCATCCATGCCACCGAAACTGTCTGATTGCCAGCCAGGCAATGACGATGTGGCCGAACTGTTCATCGTGGAGGGCGATTCCGCACTTGGCACCGCCAAAGCCGCGCGTAATTCCGGTTTCCAGGCGTTGCTGCCGATTCGAGGCAAAATTCTCAATGTGCAGAAGGCGTCGTTGTCGCAGATGCTGTCGAACAAGGAATGCGCGGCGATCATTCAGGTGGTCGGCGCTGGCTCCGGAGCGAGCTTCGACATCGAGCAAGCACGTTACAACAAGGTCATTATGATGACCGATGCAGATGTCGATGGCGCGCACATCCGCATTCTGCTGCTCACCTTGTTCTACCGTTACATGAGGCCGCTCATCGAGTACGGTCACGTGTATGCGGCCGTGCCTCCGCTGCACCGCATCGCCTTGACCGGAGCTCACAAGGGGGAGTATATCTACACGTATTCCGACGATGAGCTGGCCGGCAAATTGGCCGATCTTGATAAGAAGCACATCAGCTATAACGAGGACATTCAGCGCTATAAGGGTCTGGGTGAAATGGACGCCGACCAGCTGGCCGACACCACTATGGATCCACGCACACGTATGCTGCGTCGTATCCGTATGGAAGACGCCGAACAGGCCAGTCAGATTTTCAGTCTGCTGATGGGCGATGACGTGCCGCCGCGTAAAGCGTTCATCGTTGAGAATGCCGACGATTTCGACCGTTCGAAGATCGATACCTGATCGAGGTTGTCGTCAGCTCGCCTTCCGCTACGTCAAGACGTTTCGGAGGGTATTTTTTAGTGAAGATGGTATGCGATTTCGTGTGGTAAAGATTGAAGATTCTACGGTAGATAGTGCAATCAAGTAGTTACCGATTGGTAGCTATATGTGCTTACAATAATGGCGGATATTGTCTTCTGCGGCTACCGATCAAGAGGGAGTAGGGCGTGGTTAATCTTTTGCTTGCGGTGATTTATGTGGCGTTCATCAGCCTTGGCCTGCCGGATGCGGTACTGGGTGCCGCATGGCCGACGATGAGTGTCGATTTGGGTGCTCCCATTTCGTGGGCTGGCGGCATTTCCATGACGATTTCCGCTGGCACCATTGTTTCCGCGTTGCTTTCCGATCGTATGACCTTGCGTTTTGGTGCGGGCAAGGTCACTGCGGTTTCCGTGGCGTTGACGGCGTTGGCATTGTTCGGCTTTTCCGTTGCTCCTAACTATTGGGTGCTGATTCTGCTTGCCATTCCGTACGGCTTGGGTGCGGGCGGCGTTGACGCGGCCCTCAACAACTATGTGGCGATCCACTACGAGAGCCGTCACATGAGCTGGCTTCACGCCATGTGGGGCATTGGCGCGTTGACTGGCCCATACATCATGGGATTCGCCTTGGGCGCCGGCCAAGGATGGTCGTGGGGCTACCGTTATATCTCCATACTGCAGGTTGTGCTCACCGCCATTCTTATTTTCAGTCTGCCACTGTGGAAGAAGCGTTCCGAGGTAAAGACGGGCGAAGTTTCCGGCGAATCCGACGGAACGGCCAATGATGAAACTCACAAACCGCTTGGTGTGCGAGGTGTGCTCGCCATTCGTGGCGCTAAAGAAATCCTGGTGATGTTCTTCTGCTATTGCGCATTGGAGCAGACGGCCATGCTGTGGGCTAGTAGCTACATGGCGCTTGGCAAGGGCATCGATAAGACCACGGCGGCTATGTGGGCCAGCCTGTTCTGCATCGGCATCACCGTGGGTCGCTTGGCGAGTGGTTTTCTGACCATGAAGTTTAATGATCCGGCCATGATTCGCCTGGGGCAGGCGCTGGTGCTGACCGGTATCGTCATCATGTTGCTGCCGCTGCCTCGCAATATCGGCACCATTATGGGACTGATGATTGTCGGTCTTGGCTGCGCACCGATCTACCCGTGCGTCATTCATTCCACGCCGGCATATTTCGGCGAAGACAAATCGCAGGCGATCGTCGGCATGCAAATGGCATGCGCATACGTCGGCTCGATGTGCATGCCGCCGGTATTCGGCTTGATCGCACAGCATATCAGTGTGCTGTGGTTCCCTCTGTACATGTTGGCTTTCCTGGTGCTGATGATGATCATGCACGAGAGCCTGCGTAAAAAGTGCGCTGGTCAGACCATCGACTGATACGGTGTTGTCGCCATTGCCATTGCGATACCATGAGCCGCATTGTAGATTTCGCATATATGGTTCGGGTTGCTGAAGCCGAGCGCCACGTACCATACGATAAGCAGTGCGGTCATGGTTGCAGCCAATGGCAGTTGTCGTATTTTCAGGCGAATAAGGCATAGCAGAATCGCGATCGCAAGCAGGGCGATAAATGACGCCGAAAGGTACCGCAGCCAAGTCAAACCGTATGCGTTGATGTACAGTCCTAACCGAAGCGCCGCCGAAGCTAGAATGACGGCGGTTAACGCCAGCAATGCTACCAGTGCCGCGTTGAGCATGCGCGTACGTGGCGCGAGTGCGATCGCCAAACCAAATAGCGTCACATTAATGGCCGTGACTGCCAGCAGTTGAAAGAATCCGCCGCGTGCGTATTCGCTATAGGTCAATCCGTCTGGCAGTGCGATCGAACCATCGGTGAACAATCCTGCGAACAGGAACCGGATCTGTACGATGCAAAACAGCATGTACACAGTCAAAGTCACGGCCAATACCACGAACGCAGTTACCGAGCTGAGGGAGAATCGTTGCTCCGGAGGCCTGGAAGTGGGTTCATCGTCGAGTCCAATAAGCAGTGAGAACAGCAAAGGCCACGGCAACACGATGAACATGATGTGCAGAGTGATCGTCATCGGGTTGAAATCACTGAAAACGTTCAGCACTTCATATTGAACTATTTGATCGGCTCCGATGAGCAATGGTACGATCGTCAGAAGTAATGGGGTGGAAATCAGTAGCGCAATGCCGATTTCGCGCACTTTCGAACGTTGCTTCGACGCGACTGCAAATCTTGCGAATATGACGGAAAACGGTTCCGCAAAATCGCGAATGTGAATAAACGGCTGCTGCAACCAGCCGGTAAGCCAATTCCAGGCAACCTGAAGTGGACGGCGAACATCGTAACGCCCGTTGACCAGCTGACAGTGCAGCATAAGCAACGCCGGTTGAACGAATTGCGTGGTGAGCGCGTACTCGTCATTTCTCGAATAGCACCAGGTCGACTGAGCGAGTGTATTCCACACGCCAATGGCGACGATGCTTCCCAAAACAAGCCAAACAAGAACTTGTTTTCGTGCGGTTTTCCAGTGCAGCGCGGTTACGGTAAGAGCACAGATGATCCAGAAAACCGGCAGTTCATATCCGATAAGCCATGTCGGAGGTATGCTGCAGATCAGACGGTCGAATGCGAAAGTGATGAGAAATGCAGCGCCAATGGTGATGACCGCGCGTTTGTTGAGGGGGCGTTGCGCTATTTCTTCCCGCGTGATTTTGGGTTTCGCCAAAGGTTGTTCCTCCTGATGCGCGGATGGTTCATGTGTTGGCTGGCTCCCTTGTGTTTTTGGTGTTTCTTGGGTTTCTTGTGCTTCTGGTAATGGCGATGATTGTTGGGATTGCGAAGTCTGCGATGGGGAAGTGTTGGCTGGTTCCGGCATGATAATGATTCCTTTCTGAGATATGTTGGACGTCATCGTACATATCGAAAAACGATAGAAAAATATCGACTAACATACTTTCACAAGATTTGCATATCGAATATCGATAGATTATTATCGATATTCAGGTTTATTGGATTGAAGGAGACGGATATCATGCCGAATTCCGCAGCGAAACGTTCCATGGTGATTGGCGTATTGCGTGTGCTGATTGTGATAATTGCAATATGCTGCCTCGGACTGCAGTTCAGTGCGATTGCGGCATCCGCTGGCGTTGCTTCCAAGTATGCCGACGCTGACTCGATGCATTGGCTGTATGCGGTTGCCGCAGTGCTGATTGTCGCTTGCTTCGAGTTCGCGTTGGTGCCGCTGTGGAGATTGCTGACCTTGGTTGAAAAACGTGATGTCTTTTCCGGCAAGGCCATGCGTTGGGTGAATCACATTCTCGTATATGCGGGGATTGAAGGCATGCTGGTGCTCGCCGTGATGGTCGGTCAAATCTGGTTGTCGCCTTCACGCTTTCTGATGGCTGCGATGGGGGTTGACGGGCAAATGTTTCCATACGTCGTGCTGGCGGTCGGAGTGGCGGCGCTTCTACTGATCGCGGCGTTCGAACTGTTGATGGTGGTGATGCGCTCGCTGTTGATGCAGGCCATCGAACAGCGTGATGAACTGGCGGCGGTGATCTGATATGGCCATTCGTGTGAACCTTGATGTGATGCTCGCCAAAAGGAAGATGAGTGTCAATGAGCTGGCGGAGGCTATAGGCATAACGCCGGTCAATGTTTCGGTGTTGAAGAACGGGCGGGCCAAGGCGATACGGTTTTCCACGCTTGATACCATATGCGAGACGTTATGTTGTCAACCGGGAGATGTGCTCGAATGGGTTGCCGACGAAGATGAATAACGTCTTGCGGTAATGCGATCATCGAACGTATGTACGAATGTTTGAACCTGTTTTCAGAGCCGACCAAGGCATGGTTCAAACATGCGTTCAGTCGGCCCACTGAAGTCCAGCAGCAGGTGTGGCCGGCCATCCATTCCGGCGAGAACGTGCTCGTTGTGGCGCCCACAGGGTCGGGTAAAACCCTTTGTGCGTTCCTTTCGGCTCTTGACCGGCTTATGGCGGGCGGGACGCGTTCCGCAGGAGTGGATGTTCATGGCGAAATCGCGGCAGCCAAGAGCCATGCGGAACAAAAAGCTGCAGGGAAAGGCTCCCGCAAGAAAACGAAGCGTGGCGTCAAAGTGCTATACGTTTCGCCTCTGAAGGCGCTTGGCGCTGATGTGGCGAAGAACCTTGAACTGCCATTGCAGGGACTTTCCCAGCAGTATGAGGCGATGGAGCTGCCCATCCCCGATGTCGAAGTGGCCATGCGCAGCGGCGACTCCACACCTGAACAACGTCGAAGAATCGTCAGCCATCCGCCGGATATTCTCGTCACCACGCCGGAATCACTATTCCTGCTGCTCACCTCCAAGGCGAACAGCATATTGACGAGCGTGGAGACGGTGATCGTCGACGAGATTCATGCGGTCGCAGGTACAAAACGCGGCGCGCACCTCGCTGTCAGCCTCGAACGCCTTGATAAGTTGATTGGGCATCCAGTGCAACGCATAGGGCTTTCGGCAACCGTTAATCCCGTTGAGGAAGTAGCACGGTTTCTCGGTGGTTCGCAACCGGTAACGGTGGTGAACCCCGGCGCTGTTCCGGCCATGGATTTAAAAGCCGTGGAACCATTGCGCAATATGCTCGACACCAGCGCTACAGGCGGTTCGGTATGGCCGGTCATTGAACGGTCCATTCTCGACGAGGTGTTGCGGCACCGAACCACATTGATATTTGTCAACTCGCGTGGACTGGCGGAGAAGCTCACCGCACGGCTCAACGACATGTATGCGGAGTCGAAACAGGGCACGGTGGCAACTGATCTGAGTGAGCACCGTGACTTGGGCTCACCGGAGGGCCGCGAGCAATTTGCCGGGCACTATGACTCGGTGGTGGGATCCACCACCATGCTGGTTGAATCGCATGAAGACATTGATGCGATTGCCATGGCTCATCACGGGTCCGTGTCAAAAGATAGACGTAAACAGATCGAAGAACAGTTAAAACGCGGCGAATTACGTTGCGTGGTGGCCACTTCCAGCCTGGAACTCGGCATCGATATGGGTTCGGTGGATCTCGTGGTTCAGGTGGCCGCCCCATTGTCGATCGCATCGGGATTGCAGCGAGTGGGCCGTGCCGACCACAATGTCGGCGGAGTCTCGCACGCGTTGTTCTTCCCCATAACCCGCCAACAGATTATTGGCGTAACAACCAGCATGGAATGCATGAGGGAAGGGGCTATAGAACCATTGCATATGCCCCGCAACCCTCTGGACGTGCTCGCACAGCAGACCGTCGCAGCCGCGGCCATGGAAGATCTTTCCACGAACGATTGGTACGAGCTTGTGCGTCGTTCCGCACCTTTCCAAAATCTCGACCGGTCTATGTTCGACGCTGTCGTCGGCATGATGACGGGCGCCTACAACAGTGAGAGCTTTTCCGCATTCCGTCCACCGCTGCAATACAACGAAGAGGCAAAGCTGATTTCCGCACGTCCAGGAGCGCAACGCTTGGCGGTGACCAGTGGCGGCACCATACCCGACCGTGGCATGTACGCGGTGGTGCTTCCAGAAGAGGGCTCTGGTCCAGGTCCTCGGCGAGTGGGCGAGCTTGATGAGGAAATGGTATACGAATCCCGCGTGGGAGATGTCATCACTTTGGGGACTTCCACCTGGCAGATTCAGGAGATCACACGAGATAGGGTAGTGGTGGTTCCTGCTCCCGGGCGCACCGCGCGCTTGCCATTTTGGCATGGGGATCAGGATGGGCGTGATTATGGTTTCGGATTGGCGCAAGGGCGTTTGACGCGTGAGCTCAGCCAAGGATTGCATAGGCGTGAACCAGCAAAGAATGGTGATCAGAATACGGCTCAGACTGTATTGGAAGCACAGTTCAACCGTGAGACCGCGCAACGTTTGGAGCGAGATGGTCTCGACCATAATGCCATAAGCAATCTTGCCAAACTGCTTGACGAGCAATGTGAAGCGACCGGTACGATTCCTTCGGATCGTGATCTCGTGGTGGAGCGTTGCCGGGATGAAGGCGGAGATTGGCGCATCATCATCCATTCACCATATGGTAGGCGCGTGCATGAGCCGTGGGCGTTAGCCATCACCACTCGAATCAAACAGCGGTTTGGTTTCGACGGTCAAGTGTACGCGGTCGACGATGGCATTGTTTTACGATTGCCGGACGGTTATGGCGATTTGCCTACACGTGAGCTGTTGCTATTCGACGTGGACGAATTGCAACGCACTGTTGAGACGCAAGTTGGCGAAAGCGTGCTTTACATGGCTCGATTCCGCGAATGTGCGGCCAGATCACTGTTTCTGCCGCGCACACGTCCCGGTAAGCGTGTGCCTCTCTGGCAGCAGCGGTTGAAGGCCGCGCAACTGTTGAATGCGGCTCGTACTTGCAAGAACTTCCCCCTCTTGTTGGAAACTGCGCGCGAATGCCTGCAGGACGTATATGATTTGCCGGCATTACGCACGATTATGACAGGCCTGCATGCGGGAACAATACTTTTATCGGAGGCAACTACTGAAACACCTTCTCCGTTTGCGCAGAACATGCTGTTCGGCTTCGTTGGATCGGTGATGTACCAGTATGACGTGCCCCAAGCCGAACGAAGCACGCAGTTGCTGTCCATGGATCTGGAAGTGCTCGAACGGCTTCTAGGAAGCACGGATATGGCATCGTTGTTGGACGCCGAAGCTATTACACAAGTGGAGGGCGAGCTTGCTGGGCGAACATTCTGGAATGATCTCGCCGAAGAAGATATCAGCGGGCGCGTAACAAGATACGCCAAAACGCATGGACCATTCACCGCTGACAAGATGATTGCCGAACTGGGCATTGACGCGGCTCAGGCGGTGCATGCGCTTGATGAACTGGATGCCCGAGGAGAACTCATCAAGGGAAGATTCACTGATTCAGGTGAGACTTCCGAAAAGAACGATATTCAGCAATGGCTCCACAAGGATGTTTTCCGGCGTATTCGAGCATTGTCTCTTGCCAAGGCCAGAAAGGCCGTCAAACCGGTCGATCCGAGCGTCTATCAGGCGTTTCTGCTTAATCGTCAGGGCGTTGGCCCTGTTGGAGGTGAACGCTACGAAGGCGTTGATGGTCTGATGCGTGTCATCGAGCAGTTGGAAGGCGTGTTCCTGAACGCTTCGGTATGGGAGTCCATGGTATTCCCGGCACGTGTGCGTGACTATCAGCCTAGTATGCTCGACGAACTCATCTCATCGTCGGATGTGGTGTGGGTCGGTTCGAAAGCAAGTGGATCCAACGCCAAAGAAGCTGGTGAGATCGCCTTCTATCCAGCAGGTTCCTTGCTGCTCAACCAGCCTGAATCGGCGGTGGATAAGCTGAACGATAATGAAACGTTGACCATGGCGGATGCCGTGTTAACGGCGTTAAGCGGTGGCGGAGCATTTCCTATTCAACTGCTTTCAGCCGTGACAAAAACCATCTGGCTTGAGCATGCCGAAGCGCAGGTGAACCCCGAAACGGGTGAAATCATCTTTCCGGCATGGGGCGAGCGGCAGTTCGAAGAAGCCTTATGGTCACTGGTATGGCAGGGGAAAATGACGAACAGTTCGTTCGCACCAGTACGAGCGCTTCTGCACGGAGGCAAAACCGTTCGCGCACCCCGTCGTGCCGCGCGTAGACGCGTCACCATGCGTCCTCCAACACCATTGGCGCTGAGTGGATTATGGTCCGCAGTATCTTGTGGCGACGGGCGAACCGTTATGCCAAACAAACCACTAGACGGTGTTATCGAGCCGGGCATGCTCGAAAACAGCGATACCGGCATTGACATGGCGCATACGGCAAGTGTAGAGGAGCGTGAGCTGGCGCTCATCGACTCATTACTGGACCGATACGGCGTGATTGCCGCTCCTTTGGTTGACAAGGAACGGATTGCCGGAGGATTTTCAGCGCTCTATCCGGTACTCAAACGAATGGAAGAACATGGCACACTGGTCCGAGGCATGTTCGTGAAAGGTTTTGGCGCGGCACAATTCGCGGAACGAGACACCGTCGACGCGCTGCGCAGCGACACGCAATGGCACAGTCAATCCTGCGTTGCGCTCGACGTGACCGATCCCGCCAATCTCACTGGTTCCGCAATCGCCTGGCCAGAACAGGATTACCTCAAACCAGTACGCAGATCCGGTTCCATCATTGTGCTCAAACAAGGCGAACCGGTACTGTTCTCCGTACCAAAAAGCCATAAAATTGTCAGCTTCACCGCAGACGAAACAATATTAAGACCGTCATGCGCCGAACTTGCCTACGTATTGCAGCGCCAACCCAGCGGCAGTATCAGCTTCAGCGAAATGAACGGAACATCATTGAAAGCACGCAATGAATACCGGCAAATCCTTTACGCCGCAGGTTTCGTCGATAGTCCGCAAGGCATGAAACTTTACTGTTGAAAAAGATCATCATCGCTAATGCATAGTGACAGCGCGGACGAAAACGCAGGAACAACAATGCCCGTGTCCTACGAACGGAATCCTCAACGATTCCAAACTTCGCAAAACGCGGGCACGTCACATTGCAATGGGTCAGCCGACGATGGCGATTGGCGCGGACAGTTCCGCACCAGAACCGTCGCGACGCATATCCGGCTTTGGCAATTCCACGCCGGCACCGCCCTCTGTGGAAGCATGTACCGGATATGTGCCCACGAAGGCGAGGATCAACGTATCCTGCCCCTTAAGGAAACGCTGCGAACGCACGCCACCGGTACCGCGACCCTTTGTCGGGTACATCTCCAACGGGGTTACCTTCGCTGAACCATTCTCCGTGCCCGGCAGTGCTTCGGAATCGCCGGCAACCGTCAACACCACGGCTCCAGACGCGGAGAACAGGCCATTGTCTCCCTCCTCGTAATTCCAAGCCACCTTGTTGGCGGGAATCACCGCAAACGCGGCAACCGAGCAGCCTTCAGCCAAGCGGATACCTGCCATGCCGCCCGCGGTACGGCCCTGAGGGCGTACGTTCTTCGCATCAAACGTCAGCAAAGACGAGTCGGTAGAAACAAACACCAGTCGATCCTCATCGCGCGCTTCAGCGGCAGCCAGCACTTCATCGTCATCCTTCAAATCGATGATGCTCCATGAATCCATCGTGGTGGGCGACTCACGATTCCAACGCTTGATCACGCCATTACGCGTGCCCAATGCAAGAGGAGCAGGTTCTGCGGCATGATCACCGGAATCATCGGCAGTTGGCATGGCAATCGCAGCAATCACGCGTTCGCCGCGAATCGGATCGGTATTTTCCGTCATACCGATCAATTCTTCGGCATGGACGCCGCCAGTCACATGGAGCGGACCATCCGCAGACACAACCGGCAACTCCACGACATGCGCCACAATCAGACGGCCGGCAGATGTGATCAAACCATATGAGGAACGTGTGGTGGTAGGGAAAATCGAAATAATCTGATCGTCCTTCACACGTTTGTCGGCAGAAGAACGATTCTCCCAACGTTCCAACGCATCTTCGGAGGTTCGCGCGATCAAACCCGTGGCCGACAGCATCACCGCACATGGTTCGTCGTCAATCTGCAATGCCACAGCGGCCGCATTGTCTTCACCGGCCTTCGTCGCTGCCTTAGCGGCTGCGGCAACATCAGCTGCTGCGGAAGAGACCGTTGCGGCGGCACGGGCTGCGGCCATAGCCGAAGCGGACACGCCATCATCACCATGCGCCACAACAGGCACAAGCTTACCATCGGCATCCTCATCCAGCAATACGGTTCGACGAGGCGTGCCATACGTGGCGACGGCCTCATCCATTTCGGAGATCACCACATTGTCGAGCGCTTCGGCGGAAGCGAGAATACGATCCAACTCTTCGATACGTTGCTTCAAATCGTCACGTTCCGACTCAAGCTCGATGCGGCTCATTTTCGTCAGACGACGCAGACGCAAGTCAAGAATGTACTGTGCCTGAATCTCATCCAAATCGAATACGGCAATCAGCTTCGTCTTCGCGGCATCAGCATCGTCAGACGAACGAATCACCTGAATCACTTCGTCAATGTCGACCATCGCAAGCAGAAGGCCTTCGACCAAATGCAGACGCTCCAACGCCTTCTTCTTACGGAATTCGCTACGACGGCGAATCACCACACGACGATGGTCCACCCACACCTGAAGCATTTCCTTCAAACCCATGGTGTGCGGGCGGCCGTTGACCAACGCCACATTGTTGATAGTGAAATTGTCTTGCAACGGCGTGTGCTTGAGCAGTTGCGCAAGCACGGCGTTCGGATCGAAACCGGTTTTGATTTCAATGACAAGACGAGTGCCGTTATGACGATCCGTCAAGTCGATCGCCCCGGAAATACCTTCCAGCTTGCGATTCTTCACACCCTCGGAAATACGTTCCAGCACTCGTTCGGGCCCCACCATGAACGGCAGTTCCGTCACGACGATGGCTTTCTTACGGGCCGTCACATTTTCGATATGCGTCACTGAACGCGTGGTCAACGCGCCACGTCCGGTCTCATACGCCTCACGAATGCCGTTACGCCCAACGATCACGCCGCCACTTGGCCAGTCCGGACCTGGAACATAGCGCATAAGCTCTTCCAACGTGGCATCAGGATGATGCATCAGATGCTTGGCCGCGGCAACCACCTCGCCCAGATTATGCGTCGCCATATTCGTGGCCATGCCGACGGCAATACCGGAACCGCCATTGACCAGCAGATTCGGAATCGCAGCGGGCAAAACAGTCGGCTCCTGCAGCTTGTTATCGTAATTCGGCGTGAAATCAACGGTATTCTCACCGATATTGGCATTCATGCCAAGCGCTGCCTGGGCCATACGCGCCTCAGTGTAACGGGAGGCCGCAGGACCGTCGTCAAGGGAACCGAAGTTACCATGGCCATCCACCAACGGCAATCGCATCGCAAACGGCTGCGCAAGACGAACCATCGCCTCATAGATGGCGGAGTCGCCATGCGGGTGCAACTTGCCCATAACCTCGCCGACCACACGGGCCGATTTCATATACGGACGATCAGGATTGAGATTCATCTGGCCCATCTGATAGATGATGCGGCGTTGCACCGGCTTCAGACCATCTCTGGCATCGGGCAACGCGCGGGCATAGATCACCGAATACGCGTATTCGAGGAACGACTTGCTCATCTCCTCAGTCAACGGTGTTTCGACGATGTTCTCTTTGACCGTACGCGGGTCAAAGGCTGGTTTTGCCGGTTTGCGGTGCGACACCATGCGGTGAATCTCCTCACGGAAAAGTAATGGTAATCAACCTAGCAATGCTACCAGCCGGTACCGCCGCGGTGCTTGAATGGGAATTATGAGTGTTGAAGTGCCAAGCGTCGAAGAGCTGCTCACCATGACCGAACCGGCATGCTACGGCGATGACGTGTCATCTGAAGGAACCCGTGGGGGAGCGTTGCACCTGTCATCGGTACTTCCTGCTGTTTCCAACGCCATCGGATACCCCATGCCAACGGCAGTCCATCCTGATCCGAAGCGTTTGCAGGGAGCGCTCGGCATTCCCGATGCGACTTCCGTGGTTGTGGCGCTCGTGGACGGTCTCGGCTACTGGAATCTCAACATGAGGCTGGGACATGCCCCCTACTTGCGTGCGCTGATGAACGACACCGCCAATCAACGTCCCATCGCAACATGCATGCCAAGCACCACCGTCGCAGCCATGTCTACCTTCGGTACGGGAACATGCCCCGGTATGACCGGTATGACCGGCTACACGCAGCTCAATCCGAAAACCGATGAAATATGCCAGCTGATTTCCTTCAAAAACGCAATTCCTCCGCTTGAATTGCAGCAACAACCGACCATTTTCGAACGGCTGAGCGCGCAGGATGTTCGAGTGACCAGTTCTGGACTGCCGAAATTCGCCTTTTCCGCGTTGACGCAGGCGGCGCTACGGGGCAGCGACTACATTTCCAACGATGATCCGCGAAAACGGATTGCAGCCGCGGCGCAAGCGGCAAAAACGCCCGGTCTGACATATTTGTATCTGAGGGACACCGATAAGATCGGGCACAATTACGGTTGGGATTCCGACAAATGGATCGGCACGTACGAGCGCGTTGACGCTCAGCTCGGCCTTCTCCGCCGCAGCGTGCCCAAAGGCACATTGATTGTGATTGTGGCGGACCACGGCATGATCACCACTGATCCCGAATCCGTGATTGACATTGCACAGGACCAGCGACTCATGCAAGGCGTCGCCCATGTCGGCGGAGAACCACGTTGCGTCATGCTCTACGCGGAACAAGGCGAGAATCCAGAAGACATCGCCACACGATGGCGCAGCGTGCTGGAGGACCGTGCGCAGGTGCGCACGCGCTCGCAGGCAATGGATGAAGGCGTGTATGGGCCGGTGGAAGCTCGCGTCGAACCGATGATCGGCGATGTGATCGTATCGGCCGCCAAAGCCGTCACTATTGTGGACTCACGTACGCAAGCAGAAAAGGCGATGCACCTGCCAAGCGTGCACGGGTCGCTCACCATGCTCGAATCCGACATTCCCTGCTTGATCGACGTGGTCTAACTTCAGTCGCCAAACAGGATTTCGTCCCAGCTTGGCACGGCGGAACGTCCGGCACGCCGCTTCGATTTGGTGGTGTTCTGGCTATGCGGGTCAAGTGTCTGGTTCTCGTTCGCCATGTTCGAAACAGGCTCCGGCGTGGATGGAACGGTATTGCGTGTGTCGGTGTTTGTTGCGCTGGCTGTATTGGCTCCTGCAGCAGGGTTCTCCGGTCGGCTCGGCAGAGGCAAGTCGGATGCGATGGCTGGCGCGTTCGGCGTGTCAGGCGTGTCGGATTCATTAGACACGCCGCCGATTGGCGCGATCGGAACGGAAGGCGCTGCCGTGGGACGGGCCGCAGGCATGGACGGCTCGGGCGTGTTCCATGCGGACACCGTTTGCTCGATACGCGCCGACCGTGCGGAATTTCCGGGAAGATTCAGTGACACGAGAAAATTTTCATCGGCGTGTTTCTCGGCGTGTCCTTCTTTCGACGTGTCCTGTTCTCCAATGAGTTTTCGTGCTGCGGAATTCAGGCAGCTTACGGCATTGTCGTGCATGTTCCACGACCATTCCGCGCAGACATTGTGACCGGAGGAGACGAACTGAGCGCTGATTTTCCAAGGCTCCAAGCCAAGTCTGGTGGCCTTCCAAGTCACATCTTCCAAGTGCACCCGCGCTGCCGCAAAAGTGCGTTCGATCAGTTCGGAAAGCGTGCGTACGCGGCTTTCCTTCGGCGCTGGAACGGCGAGAAACTGCTCGATCGCATATTGCTTTTCCGTTTCGACCGAAGCCGAGAAACGCCGAACAAGCGCTTCGCTTAACGAATATCTTTCCGCGACACGCGCGGGATCGGCGCCAGCGCGAATCAACGATTGAATTTGCGAAATCGGCAGGGTGGGTGGGATGCGTGTCTTCTGTTCCTCCTGTACTTCGGAACGAATCTGCTTGGCCTCCAAAATGGCTCTTTCAAGCGCTTCGTCGACCTTTACAGCGAACTTTCCGGCACCTGAAACAAAGACGAGTTCACCGGTGTCGCTGACATGATCGAACCGCGCTTCCTCGAGTGAATTCCCAGGCACAACACACCACTTTCCTTCAAGAATTTCTGTTTGTTCCATTGTGCCCCACGTGTCGGATTTTACGAGTATTTCGATTCGTGTATCCTATGCGGGGTAAAAGTCATGTATCCTATGGCGCATAAGCACCATAGATGACGAAAGGAATCTCGATGGCACAGGATTATGATTCCCCGCGCAACAAAGACGAGGACGAGGAGTCGCTCCAGGCTTTGGGCAAGAGCTCCCAGAACACTTCCAACGATATGGACGATGACGAGAACGCCATCGCCGAAGATTACGAGCTGCCCGGTGCAGACCTCAGCAATGAGGACGCCTCGGTGACCGTCATTCCTATGCAGGGTGACGAGTTCATCTGCTCCGAATGCTTCCTGGTGAAGCACCGTAGCCAGCTTGCCTACACCACTGACGACGGTCAGCCGGTGTGTCAGGAGTGCGCTGCCTGATGGCGTTCGACGAAGCATATAACGAACCGGAAAACGTCGAGGTTCTGGTAAAGTCGCTGGATCCTGACCATCCGGCGGAATTGTATTATGCCCATGCCGGTGACGCTGGCGCTGATCTGCGCACTACGGAGGAAGTCACGCTGAAGCCGTTCCAGCGGGCACTGGTGCCTACAGGAGTGGCGATCGCCCTTCCAGCGGGTTACGTGGCTCTGGTGCATCCACGGTCCGGTCTTGCCGTCAAGCAGGGTGTGACTGTGCTCAATGCGCCGGGAACCATCGACGCGGGGTACCGTGGTGAGATCAAGGTGCCGCTGATCAATCTTGATCCGGAACACACCGTGACGTTCCATCCGGGAGACCGTATCGCGCAGCTGGTTATTCAGCGTTACGTCGAAGCGACGTTCATCGAGGCGGAAACACTGCCTGGGTCGGATCGCGCTGAGCGTGGGTTTGGTTCCACAGGCGTGGCTTCCTGAGCTGAACGCACTGGCTTAGTCGCAGAGGAATCGGCAAACGCTGACATCTCAATGGTTTCGGGGGTATTTGGCCGTGCAACACGCGGTCGGATGCCTCGGATGCACGGTGAGGCGCGGGTAGTATAGGGAGCATTGCGAGCGAGGAGGTGGACGATGGGTGACGTTGAGCGTGAGGTTCATTCTGCCCGAATGTTGGGCTGCGAGATCAGCACGAATCCGCTTGATCCGCTTGAGCCGATCCTGAAGATGTGCGAATACCATCATCCCGATGAGGACATAAGCATTCTTGAGCGCGCTTATGAGCGTGCGGTCAAGCAGCATTCTTCGCAACGGCGCAAATCGGGCGAGCCGTACATCATCCACCCGTTGGCCGTGGCGCAGATTCTTGCCGATCTCGGCATGGGACCGTTGGTTGTGGCCGCCGGCCTGTTGCACGACACGGTTGAGGACACCGACTATACGCTCGATGAGTGCCGCGCCGAGTTCGGCGATACCGTGACCGGTTTGGTCGATGGCGTCACCAAGCTTTCCAAGATGGAATACGGCGATTCCGCGCAAGCCGAAACCATTCGCAAGATGGTGGTCGCGATGAGCCGCGACGTGCGTGTGCTGGTCGTCAAACTCGCCGACCGTGTGCACAACGCGCGTACCTGGCGTTACGTCAAAACTCCGAGCGCGCAGAAGAAAGCGCATGAAACGCTTGACGTGTACGCGCCACTTGCCAATCGTCTCGGCATGAACGCGATCAAAACCGAATTGGAAGAGCTCAGCTTCAAAGTGCTCTATCCGAAGATCTACAACGAGATCGTGGTGCTGGTGGCCCGTCGCGCAGGCCAGCGAGACGTGTATTTGAAGCAGATTCTCGCGGAGATCAACGAAGATCTTGACGAACAGAACATTACGGCGTACGTAACGGGACGTCCGAAGGACTATTTCTCGATTTATCAGAAGATGATCGTACGTGGTCATGATTTTGCGAATATCTACGATTTGGTGGGTGTGCGCATCATCGTCGACACGATTCAGGATTGCTATGCCGCGTTGGGTGCGGTGCATGCGCGTTGGAACCCCGTTCCGGGCCGTTTCAAGGATTACATCGCCATGCCAAAGCTCAACATGTACCAGAGCCTGCATACCACGGTGGTGGGTCCTGGCGGCAAGCCTGTCGAGATTCAAATTCGTACGTGGGACATGCATCGCCGTGCGGAATTCGGTATCGCCGCGCATTGGAAGTACAAGGAGAACGGTCAAGCTGGCCGTGCGCTGAGCTCGCCCGATAAGTCCGATCGTAAACGTGGCGAGAACCAGGAGCTGAGCGAGGCTGACAATCTCAAGTGGATTCAGCAGCTCGCCGACTGGACGAGTGAGACCCCGGATTCCAATGAATTCCTTGGCTCCCTGAAGGAAGATCTGGGTGCTGCCGAAGTCTACGTGTTCACTCCAAAAGGTAAGATCGTATCGTTGCCTGCCGAGGCGACACCGATCGATTTCGCTTACGCGGTGCATACCGAAGTCGGCCACCGTACCATGGGCGCCCGCGTGAACGGACGTCTGGTACCGCTCGACACCAAGCTTGAAAACGGCGACACCGTCGAGGTGCTTACGTCGAAGTCCGAATCGGCTGGTCCGTCTCGTGACTGGTTGAGCTTTACCAAGAGCCCGAAGGCACGCAACAAAATTCGCCAATGGTTCAGCAAGGAGCGTCGTACCGAGGCCATCGAAGAAGGTCGTGACGAGCTGACACGAGCCATGCGCAAGCGCAATCTTCCGATTGCGACTCTGCTGACTCCCGAGGCGTTGATCGGTGTTGCTGATGAGCTGAATCTCGCCAATGCCGAAGCTGTGTTCGTGGCGATTGGCGAAGGGCAGATTTCCACGCAGAATGTCATCTCGCATCTGGTCCGTGATGCGGGCAGCGACGAGGTGAATGAGGAGGTGGAGCAGGAGGCTCTGCCGCTCAAGCAGGTGGAACGCACCAAGAAGACCACCAGCTCGCTGGGCATTTCCGTCAAGGGCGTGGGAGACATTTGGGTCAAGCTCGCCCGATGTTGCATGCCGGTGCCGGGAGACAACATCATCGGCTTCATCACCCGCAATCAGGGCGTGTCCGTGCATCGTGTGGACTGCCAGAACATGCTGGACTTGCAGAAGCGTCAGCCGGAACGTGTGGTTGACGTGCAGTGGACGAGTACCAAGGGCGTGTTCATGGTCAAGATTCAGGTGGAGGCGCTCGATCGCCCGCATCTGCTGAGCGACGTGACGCGCGTGCTTTCCGACCATGGAGTGAACATTATTTCCGGCTCCATTTCCACGGGAACCGATCGTGTGGCCACTAGCCAATTCAGCTTCGAAATGGCCGACCCCCAGCATTTGAATACTTTGCTTGCCGCAGTGCGCAAGATTGAAGGCGTGTTCGATGTGTATCGTATCACCGGTGCCAAGGACTCCGCCGAACCTCGCTTACGCAAAATCTGACACGATCAGTGCGGTCGTGAGACTCATCTGAACTGCTGTAGATTCTCTCGGAGATAATGAAAAGCCTCTCACACGAGGGGCTTTTCATTGTTTTGCCGTAAGTCTTGTTGATGCGAAACTTACTTCAGCACTTCGATGGAAGTGATGCCGACCGGTTCGAGCGGAGCATCGGAACGGTCAGTTGCCACGGAGTCGAGCTTGTCGACGACGGCCTTGGACTCGTCATCCGCGACTTCGCCGAAAATGGTGTGATGGCCGTTGAGCCATTCGGTTGGCACGGTGGTGATGAAGAACTGGGAGCCGTTGGTGCCGTGGATCTTGCCGTCCATGCCGCGGCGCAGGCCGGCGTTTGCCATGGCCAGCAGGTATGGGCGATCGAAGGTCAGTCCTGGAACGATTTCATCATCGAAGTTGTAGCCCGGGCCGCCAGTGCCGGTGCCCAGCGGGCAGCCGCCCTGGATCATGAAGTCCTTGATGATGCGGTGGAAGGTCAGACCATCGTAGAACGGGTCGTGGCTCGGCTGGCCGGTGAACGGGTCGGCCCATTCCTTCTCGCCAGTGGCGAGGCCCAGGAAGTTGGCCACGGTTTCCGGGGTCTTGTCATCGAACAGGTTGATCTTGATGTCGCCTTCAGTGGTGCGCATGATAACTGTAGTCATGGTTCCTAGTGTCTCATGGGCTTGAGACCAGGCGGTAGCCCATTGACGAGTTCGGGGCTAAGTTCGACGGTCACATGAAGTATTACTGCGAAGGCGGATTCAGGAATCCACTAGGGTTTGGATGGGGCCGAATGGGTCTCGCAGGAGCTTGGACTATGCGTCACGAGCGGTTCGGGAATTATATGCCCCTCTACCTTTATGCAGACAATCAGCGAAAACCTTCAACGGCATTCTCAACAGCGCAAAACAGGCATAGTCATAATCTGAGCAATCAACGGCAATGGTGAAACACGTGACCTTACACTGCACATGCAGTCCCCAACACGCCAGACGCTTACGATTATGACCACATCAACTTCGCAGAATACTCACGAAACAGATACCGCAAACAACGCATCATGCACCACCATCAGCACCATTCTCACACTGGCCATACCAACGTTCGGGCAACTTATCGCCGAACCAGCATTCGTGCTCATCGACACCGCCATCGTCGGACATATTGGCGGGCAGGCGCTCGCCGGTCTGTCGGTCGGGTCAACCATTGTGCTCACTGTAGTGGGGCTATGTGTGTTCCTTGCGTATAGCACCACATCGCAGGTGGGGCGTCTTTTGGGCGCTGGCAAACGAAGAGAAGGCTTGGAAGCAGGCGTTGATGGTCTGTGGCTGGCTGGAATCATTGGCGTGGTGGTGTCTGTGGCGCTGTTCGTTATTGCACGCCCGTTGTGCATGGCCATGGGAGCCCAAGGGAGTGTGCTGCATAACGCGGTTGACTACGTGCGTGCCGTGGTGTTCGGTATTCCCGGCATGTTGCTGGTGTATGCGGCCAACGGTATTTTCCGCGGACTGCAGAAGGTTCGCATCACGTTGGTAGCTGCTACGCTGGGTGCGATACTCAATACGTTGCTGGATCTGCTGTTTATTCTCGGATTCGGTTGGGGTGTGTTTGGGTCTGGAGTGGCCACGCTGATTTCGCAATGGTTCATGGCAGTGTTGCTTATTGTTCCTGCGATGTTGTGGACTCGTGCGGAAGGTGCCCGTTTACGGCCGCGTTTGTCAGGAGTGTTGAACAGTGCTGGCGATGGTGCGGTGTTGTTCTTGCGCACGCTTGCGTTGCGTGCATGCCTGGTGGCGAATGTGGTGCTGGCTACGCATATGGGCGTGGAAGTGTTGGCTGCGTATCAGGTGGTGAATTCCAGTTGGAATTTCGTGTTGAACATGCTTGATGCCATTGGTATTGCCGGTCAGACGTTGGTTGCCGCGCAGATTGGTGCCCGTCAAGAGGATGAAGCCATGCGTTTGACGAGAATCGCTGGCAGGGCAGGATTATGCGGAGGAACGGTAATCGGTATTGGTTTGATGATTGCCGGATGGTGTGCGTCCCCGCTGTTTTCTCAGTCGATTGAGATCCAGCATTTGCTCACTGTCGGTATGGTGGTTGTTGGCGTGACATTGCCGTTGGCTGGTTGGATGTGGGCTGTTGATGGCATTCTGATTGGGGCAGGGGATTACCGGTATCTTGCATTGACGTGTACGGCGACGGCTGCAATATATGTGCCCTGTCTTGCTGTGATTGGTTGGATATGCGATGCGATGCAGGCTTCTTCCGCGCTGCGTATGGCGTTGCTGTGGCTTGCCGTGAATCTGTTATTTGTAGGATTGCGTGCCATTTTCAATGGTTTCCGTATCGGAACTTCCACATGGTTGCATATCGCACATTGAAATCAGCTTGTGATAGCAGTCTGACATGACGTGAGATAGGCGATCTCTGCAAAATAAAAAATCCCGCATGATTCCGGCGAACCGGATCATGCGGGATTGTTATTTGCGAACGAACTTAGGAATGAATCCTAAGAACAGGCTCTGGCAATTCAGGAACGCTTGCGCTTGAACACGAACAATGCCCCTGCTGCAACAACCAGAACAGCGACCACCGCAACAACGCCGATTACGTTGGAACCGGTGTTGGCAGTGCTTGCCTTCTTGTGTGCGGCAGGCTTCGTATTCTGCTTGTCATCATCCTTCTTCGGTGCGTTCGGAGTGCTGTCCTTGATAGCCACGGTGAAGCGCACGCGTGCACCCTGGTTGTAGAACACCACCACAGAACCGGTGCTGCCGGTTTCGCGACCATTGAGGAATGCGCTGCTCAACACGATGGAACCGTCATCAGCCACGGTGTAATCCATGCCGGCGGTCAGCGACTGGTAGTCGTACTGCACGTCTTCCACGGTATTGCCATTGGGGTTGATGGCAACGGTCAGACCGTTGGCGTTGGCGCTCTTCTTATCGCTATCATACTTGTCGTAGTCGAATGTATCGCCATTCGTCAGCTCAGCATTCTTGATTTCACCATCGTTCAGCAGCCACACCTGAGTGCCATGGTACGGGTTTGCGGTGCCAATTGCCAGACCGGAATCGGTGACGGCGAACACGCGTAGACCGTGGTTGTTGTTATCTCCGAAACCGTTACGGCTGATGGTCTGGAAGTTCGTGCCATCGGAGGAGACGATTAGGTCGAAGCCACGAGTCTCATCGTTGGAGTAATGCAGGTAGCTGAGCACGCCCACGAAGTCGGTGAAGTTCTCCAGAGTCTCTTCGGTAAGCCATTTGTCGAGCTCGTTGGTGATGGATTCCGGCAGATACTGCTTGTTCTTGTTGTACAGGTCGAGCAGGCGCTGCAGGGATGCGAGGAACTGGTAACGATCATCGAGCGTGTAGGTTTCGGCAGACTGTGGAGCGACGCCGTCAGGGGAGACCACGTCGGTCTGCTTGGAGCTGAGGTCAGCGCCCATATCCTCCAGCAGCTGCTGCATGGTGGCCACGTCAGCAGCCACTTCGTCGGTCTTGCCGGCTTCTTCAACTGCCTGTGCGGCCTGATCGCTTTCGGACGTTTCGTCGCCCTCGTTCAGCGGCATGATGTCGTCATCGTCGCCCGGCTTGGTGGCTTCCTGAGAGTCGGACTCGGTAGGCTTGGTGGCTTCCTGAGAATCCGTGTCGGTAGTACCGGAAGTGCCGTTCTGGTCATTCTTCTTCAGAGAGTCGAAGAAGATCTTGATGTATTCGATCTGCTTCTTCCACTCTTCCGGAGTTCGCTTCAGAATGTCGCCGTTGGCGAACTGGGTTGCCGGGTATGCAAGATCACTGATGTCGAAGGTGCCGACGTACAGCTTGCCGTTGTAGGACTGCATACGCCACACATACTGGTTCAGGTGACGGCTCTGCTCGTCGCTGTCGCCCAAGCCGGACAGCATGGTATTGCCATCGATGGTGCCTTTGGAATCGCCGAAGTACTTGTTGTTGGCTTCGCCGGCGAGCATTTCGAAGTTTTCGTTGCCGTCTTCGTCAACGTCCATACGCCACAGGTTGACCGGGCTCTCCAGATCCTTGTACAGATCGGAGAAATCCATTTGCATGGCCTTCTCCAAAGCGTTCATCGGATCGTTGTAGCCACCGATGTACAGGTGGCCCTTGTATACCACCATGTTGGCTGCGCCGGAACGACTCGCTCCGAAGCCCCACTCGTACTTGGCGCCGTCTGCCGGATCGCCGACCAGCGGCTTGAAGGTCCACTTGCCGGTGCTCTCATCCTGCGTGCCACGGAGCAAAGCGAAGGACTGCTTGGTGTTTTTGCCCTTGCCGGTCACCACGGTGACATACAAGTTGCCCTTGAATCCGACCATATCCCATACGCAGCCACCGAACACGTTGTCGGTCACAGCACATGCCGGATAGTTGTACAAGCCCTTATCCTGAGTGGCGATGGTGGCGAAAGAATCCTGACCTGCGGACGGGTTAGAGGAAGCCACGATAGCGGCACCGTTGTCGGTGATCATGCTGGCGATAAGCTGATTGTTGACCACGGTCAAACCACGGATACCAGCAGTGTATCCCTTCTTCAGACCAGTGGTCATGGCAGCGGAACGATACACGATTTCAGTGGCATCACCACTGTTCGGATCAACTTCCAGTAGGTACGGCTGACCCTTTGCGGCGGCAGCAAAGTACAGTTTGTCATGGAATTCAACGGCTGCACGATAGCCGTTGACCGCATGCTCTCCGCCAATCGCATTGACGATGATCTTCACTTCACCGGTCTTGACGTTGATCTTGAGCAGCAAGCTGTGGTTCTCGCCATTGTCGAGGAACAGCTCGCCGTTAAACGCAACATCCAAAGCGGCCTTGATGCTGGCATACTTGGTGCCCATGGTGTTAGCCATGTATTTCAGCGTGGAACCCATTGCGGAATAGCAGGTGCCCACATACATCCAGTCGCCGTAGCCGGCCGAAGCCCATGAATAGTTCTGACCACGCTCGGGCAAACCCTGCGTGAGATCATCAATGGATTCACCGTTCAAAACGTTTACGATACCGTCATCTTCGCCCAGCCCTGCATTGGGGTGCGAAATCTTGGTGGCCGTATAGCCGGCACCAAGTACGGCGGTATTTGAGGATTCATTAGCATTGGCGCTGCCTACTACCGGCAGCAACATGGCGCAAGTCGCAAGCGTTGCGATTGCAGCATTAATCATTTTATGGTGGTTGACCATATTTTCCCTAATCTCGTATACTCCGAAAAGATATCCCATCGTATGGCATATCCAATGAAAAAATACCAAAAAGGGGTGACCTAAGGTACTATACGGAAAACATCGGGAACAAATCTCGCCAAGTAGTGCTGCGCTAACTAGTATTTGCGTGACTTTGCGGATGTGCGCATGCGAAATCAGGCTTTAGAAGCGCGTGCGACAAGCCGCTTCTGCACGTAAAGTCCAATGGACATTGTGCAGTGGCGGAATCAGATCGTTAACCGTCAACATGCATAACGAAATCAGCGGCGTAGCCAATGAAGCAATGTGAAAATGTTTGACGAGTGCGAAAAAACAGGAATACGAAACCCGCAAATCCCAGAATATCGGACGCAAAGATATCGTATCCAAACGTGTCGAGAGTACTGGGGTGGCCAGTCAATGCAACGACTACATCGGGAATCCCATCGCGCACGATATTCAACAGAAGAAAAGCGATGAGCGTGGTGCAGCCTCGTTTTACAATCTTGCGAGGGTTGGCGTCGGAGAAGACCAGATTCGACCCGAGACTGATCATGAACACGGATGGTCCAAGAATGTACAGATACAGAAACACTCGCCCCACTAGCTGATTTCATCTTGGAAGAAAGTACCGTCAAGCACTTCGTAGAGATGCGCCGAGGGAAGACCGAGAGGGGCGGAACGCGCAAGATCGAAGCTGCCGTAGTTATTTTGTCTGCTCTCTCATGATTACGTTATGCTCACTCCAGTGCCCGAACATTCCCTCCATACCCGAAAGGGAGGAATACGCAATCTGTCAAGTGGACTTCCGTCGACAACGAATGCCAGAGAAAGCCCGTATCGCCTACCTTAATCAGCAAGCAGAATCGGCGTGGTTCTACCTTAAAATCACTGGCGTCATGTTTCGAGTGTGGCGTTTGCGGGCTGTGTTTTCTCTGTGCATATGAAACGTGCCACCAGGCGGTCGGATGACGCTTGCGGAGGGATATCTTGTGCGCAAAAATGTGTCGTACGAGCGTTTAAGCTTGATTATCCCGCTTACGTATGGCAGATTCCGTGCTTTATCCTGAGACATCTCGCTTATATATGGCAGGTCAGGTTGTCATGACAGCTGTTCGCATACCCCCTAAGTACGCTTTTCCGGGGTGTATCTGCCATACGTAAGCGAGATAGGGATAAAAGGGGTATCGATGTCCGAGGGAACGCGTCTTCATTATCCAACGGTGTATGTGGTTCATACGGAAGATAAGAACAGGTATAAAAGCGTTCCTGACTATACGGTATACGTGGGGGAGACGAAGGTCGCCGCGGCGCGCGACCACGTCGAGAACGGTCTGACCAAGACGGAGGTCATGGCCATGCACGGGATCGCGAGCGTCACACCCCTGGAACGCTGGTGCCGCGAGTACCGGGCCGGAGGTCCGGAGGCGCTCGGGCCGAGACCCAAGGGCAGGCCCAGAGGCTTGAAATCCAAACCGAAGCCCGAACCGACGCGCGAGCAGAAGCTCGCCGAACAGGTCGCCTATCTGAAGGCGAAGGTCGCGTACCTGGAAAAACTCCGGGCCCCTGCTGGCGTCCAAGTCACGCGGCGCGAGCGAAGCGCCGTCCGAGCGCCGTGGCGTTGATCGACAAGGTCTTCAAGCGGATACTTGAGTTGGACGGCAACCCGCGTAACAGGGGCGACTATGGCGGCAAGGCGTATATCCGCCATTGCATGGAAGACCACAACGGCCAGGTCCCGTTGTGGGTGCTGGCCAACGATCTTTCTTTCGGCCAGACGGTATGGTTCTTCCAAGTCCAGTCCCCGGCCGTCCGATTGGCGGTCGCCGAAAGTTTCACCGGTTTGTATGCGGACACGCACGACGGGCCGCGGCGCATCACCATCAAGCGGTTGGACAGCATCTTCAACAGACTGGTGTTCTACCGCAACCTGCGCGCGCATGACGAGCGCTGCTATTGTGCCCGGTACGATGGGCGCGCTAACGAGAACGTGTACCAGGCCATCGGTGATCTTGGCTATTTGCTTGACAAGGACGATTACTTGGAATTGTTCGGTCGCTTCTCCGCATTGGTCGCACGGGCGACCTCCGCCATGCCATCGCGGAGACAAGCGATCCTGTCTGCTATGGGCGTGCGCGAACGGGAACTGGCCGACAGGGCGGAAATCATACTGCGCAGCTGACCGTTCCTGCCATTGGGACGGTGGCGTCGCAGGCGGCTTTGGACTATGAGCCAGCTGATCTGGGCTGTCTGCAATAGGCCTGTGGGATTCGGGATGGATTTGGGATGTCATTGGCGGCTGGG
>ENA-OPCL01000428-OPCL01000428.1-human-gut-metagenome-genome-assembly--contig:-NODE-428-length-36199-cov-2.753790_pt1 | contig 36199 bp, 30 predicted proteins | sample MGYA00241251_ERZ501482 | MGnify/ENA primary metagenome ERZ501482 (study PRJEB25962, sample SAMEA2042581) | human gut metagenome | biome: human gut; feature: human-associated habitat; material: faeces... | reverse complement strand
TGCATCCGGAAATGGAATTCTATCCAAGAACATTCATCTTCGGTGCAAAAGCATCTGCAGGTTATGCACGTGCTAAGAAAATCATTAAACTGATCAACTCTGTAGCAGATGTTGTAAACAATGATGCATCTATCGAAGGCAAGCTGAAAGTTGTATTCATCGAGAACTATCGTGTATCCAACGCTGAGATGATCTTTGCAGCAGCAGATGTATCTGAGCAGATCTCTACAGCAAGTAAAGAAGCTTCCGGTACAGGTAACATGAAGTTCATGCTGAACGGTGCACCGACACTTGGAACCATGGATGGTGCTAACGTTGAGATCGTTGATGAAGTTGGCAAAGAAAACGCATTTATCTTTGGTCTGAGCGCAGATGAAGTAATCAACTATGAAAACAACGGTGGATATGATCCGAGAGTCATCTACAATACAGATGATGAAATCCGTCAGGTACTGACAGAGCTTGTTAACGGAACCTTCTCTTCTGATACAGAACTGTTCCGTGATCTGTATAATTCTCTTCTCAACCAGAACGGTGGAGAAAGAGCAGACCAGTACTTTATCCTTGCTGACTTCCGTTCTTATGCAGCAGCACAGAAGAAAGTGGAAGAAGCATACAAAGATGAAAAAGGCTGGGCTCGTATGGCTATGCTGAACACAGCATGCGCTGGTAAGTTCACATCTGACAGAACTATCCAGGAATATGTGGATGATATCTGGCATCTGGACAAGGTTTTTGTTAAATAAAACTTTTATAAAAATGGATTTTTAAGATTTACGCAAAGGGGACTTGATGGTCCCCTTTGTGCATCCCTGGCTTTTTAGAAAAAATTCTACATGGTATAAGACGGAAGAGAGTTGTAATTGTGTCTGACTCCTGGTGCATCATGGATATATTTTGCGAGATGTGTGCGAATGTTTTCCATTTTCTGTTTTGTATCAGGATTGCTGTATGGAATCCGGTCGATGATCTTATTCAGATAATCATGTTCTTCAATGATATCAAAACTTGCACGGAAATAGATATCACAGAAATAAGCAACATAGGATACCCAGTAATCCATTTTGGTTACACGGTCCGGGGAATAAATGCACTGATCTTTGAGTACAGTGTCATAAACGACAGGAGTGATCTCCTGTGCACCAATTTCTTTGCCTGAAGCACCCATAAAAACAAGAAGATCATCTTGCAGTTTTACGCGGCAGTTATCAAGTTTGTCTGCATCACGGATCAGACGTGCATGGAGCTGCGTCCGATTATCGGTAATTCCTTCGAGGTGGAAATCACTGTGTCTGGCAATTGCGGTGCGAATAATATCATCCCAGGTGTCTTCCGGAACAAACTGTCGGATCATTCCTTCTTCAAATAATACCTGAACTCCATAAGCGGCATGGTCCATGGTTGTTGGCTCGAAACTGTCAAAGCGTTTTAACTGTTCAAAACGTCCGATGTCATGAAGCAGGGCAATGATGCGTGCAAGTTCAGTATCTTCTTCTGTCAGGTGCATCCGATGACAGATTTCACTCATATCATGTACGACTCCATAAGTATGTATGATCTTCAGTCGAACTTTGTCATTGCTGCGGTCATAACTTTCAAGATAAGTTTCAAATTTTTGTTTTGCATTGTTATAGTTCATGTGAGATGGTATCCTTTAAATTTTTTCGGTATTCTCTTGGACTGCATCCTTTAATCTTACTGAATACTTTGGAATAATAATTGGAATCGGAAAAGCCGGTTTTTTCAGCAATACTGCTGATGGATTCTTTGGTATTGAGATATTCCAGGCTTCGCTCGATCCGGTATTCCTGCAGAAAAGAAAAAAGGGTAGTATTCATATGGCGTTTAAAAAGACGAGTACATTCACTCTCGCACAAATGAATATGTTCGGAAATATCATCCAGTGTAATCTGATTCATATAATTTTGTTCGATGTAGGAGAGAATCCTGCGGATTCGTTCGTATTCTGTGAAATCAGAAGTAGTTGATACAGGCTGATGCGGAAGGTGTTCCACAAGCAGCCGCCACAGGAGCTGCATCCGAATGGAAATATCCAGTTCATAGAAATCCGGCTTTTGTTTATCGAGTGAGATGACTTCCAGCATTCGGTCACGAAAAGTTTCGTGCCATTTTTCACTGTAATCAATATGTACCGCACATACAGCAAGATTCTGAATCACAGGATCTACATATCTGGTACAGATGGTACTTTGAAAGAAACCATAGATCAGTTTGGGATCAAAGGTGATCGGTATGTAAGAACAGTCCTCCTGATTTTCCATTTCTCCGGAATGGAGGGCATTGGAATTGCAGAAGATAATATCGCCCTCTTTCAGATGGAAGGAGCGGTTGTTTATACGATAATGCATGGAGCCTTCTTTTACATAAGTAATCTCGATTTCCGGATGGCAGTGCCACATAAAAGAATTGGAATCGTATTCAGACAGACACTGATAACTGACCAGAAAGGGAAAGTGATCGCTTCCATGTTTTTTTAGTTCTTTTTGAAATTGATTTGTGATAATTTGCATGTTAAGCTCCTTACAGCTGGGTATCGCGCAGATATGATCAGATATATCAGATTGTATGCGGAGATACTTTAAACGCATAAAATTACGGTTATTCTTCTCCTATTATAGGCATATTTCTATGAGATACGCAAGATTTTACTTGTTTTTCGCAGATTAATTAAGGTATTTTACAGAAAAAGCAGTATAATGATAGTATCAGATATGCAAAACAGAGTGCATGATGAAAGAGCGGAAACAAGCAGGATACTATATGGGTTGCAACAAATAACATGTAAAAGGAGAACAGAGTCATGAATTTACCGGAAACAGCAAAACTTCAGGAAATTTACGGGGAAACAGAAATCAGCGGAGCACGTTTCAAAAATCTTGCAGATAATTTTTCAAAAATCTATGGACAGGATAAGGCAGAATACTTTACAGCACCTGGAAGAACAGAGATCATTGGTAATCATACAGATCATAACGGTGGTAAAGTAATTGCAGGAAGCATTAATCTGGATACGATAGGGGCAGCTTATCCGAATGGAACACAGGTGATCCGTATCACAAGTGAAGGATACAGGGATGAAATCGTAGTTGACCTTACAAAACTCAGCAAGAGTAATTACAAAAAAGGTACAGCAGCACTTGTAGCAGGAATGATGGAAGGTGCGCAGAAGAATGGTTTTGAAACAGGTGGATTTGATGCTTATGTCAGCACCAATGTTATTGCGGCAGCAGGTGTCAGCTCTTCTGCTTCTTTTGAAATGCTGATCTGTACGATCATTGATTACTTTTTCAATGAGAGCAAAATGTCCTTTAATGATTATGCAAAAGTAGGTCAGTACGCAGAAAATGTATACTGGGACAAGGCATCCGGAATGATGGATCAGATGGCATGTGCAGTTGGTGGTCCGGTACTGTTTGATTTTGCAGACAGAGATAACCTGAAATATAGCAAACTGGATTTTTCCTTCGGAAAATTTGGATACAGACTTGTTATTGTAAACACAGGAAAAGGTCATGCAGATCTCAGTCAGGAATATTCTGAGATCCCTGGTGAGATGAAAGCGGTTGCAAAAGTACTTGGTGTGGAACTTCTTCATGAAACAAACGTAGATGCACTTCTTGAACACTGCAATGAAATTGAAGATGACAGAGCCGTCCTTCGTGCACTTCATTTCTTTGGAGAAACATCACGCGTAGAAGATGCTGCAGATGCGATTCATCACAATGATTATGACAAGTTCCTTGAACTGATCGATGAGTCAGGAAAATCTTCATGGGAACTTCTTCAGAACTGCTACACAATGAAAGATTTTCATGAGCAGAAGATTACCAGAACACTTGCATTGACTCAGCTCTTCCTCAAGAAGATCGGGGCAGGTGTATGCCGTGTTCATGGAGGCGGTTTTGCAGGTGTTATCGCAGCAATCGTGCCGGAAAAAGAACAGGATAATTACGTAGAATATATTTCCAGATTTGTTGGAAAAGAAAATGTATATCCGATGGACATCCGCGCGATCGGAGCAGTACATATTGGATAATATGAAAGATAAACGACAACAGTTGATTATCCTTTGAAAATTATTAAAATACATACATAAAAAACATAAGGTATCATAAATACAGACAAAGGAGAGATTCTTTGAAGATTATTTCCTATATTTCTGTATTTATGATACCTTTTTTATACCAGTGATTTATTCTTTTCAAGCATTTCGTAAATGATATTTTGAGTATAAGTTCCGAGATGCTTCTGATCCTCTTTGGAAAGTTCTTTTACATAGATCGGTTTACCGTATTCCAGAACAACATGTGTGGATTTGATCTTTGGCATATGTGCCTCAAAAATTTCTGCGGTATTGTTCATCGCCATCGGGATGATCGCACATCCGGATTTGCTGGCAATTTTGAAACTTCCCTCATGGAACGGAAGGAGTTCCAGTTCATCCTTGTTTTTGTTCCGGGTTCCTTCTGGGAAGATGCAGATGGAGATGCCGGATTTGATCTTTTCAATAGCGGTAAGGATGGTTTTCAGTCCCTGTTTGATATCCTTACGATCCAGAAACAGGCAATGCAGATAGCGCATCCAGTTGGAAAGAAGCGGATATCGTTCCATTTCTTTCTTTGCAATATAACCGGTACGGATCGGGCAGCGACTGTAGGAAAGTACAATGTCAAAGTAGCTTCTGTGATTACCAATATAAAGGACTGGTGTGTCTTTTGGGACATTTTCTTCACCGATTATCGTGACCTTGGTTCCGGCTTCCCACAGAATAAATTTAAAAACTGCCTGGATAATACGAAGAGAGCTGATCTCTTTTGTTCGCGGTGAAAATTTTCCGATGATCCATTCCACGAAAAGGATTGGAATAGATAAAATCAGAAATCCAATGACCGTGATGGCAACAATAACTAAACGAATCATAATGAATTCCTCTTTCTGTCAAAAAGATGTCCCGCATAGCAAGACTCTGGTACAAGTATAAGTGATTTTGGAAATACTTGCAATAAATCTTTTGTCCCCGGCATAGAATACATACTGAAGAAATCTAATACCGGGAAATGAGAGAATTTATGAAAAAAGCAGCTTCTCTGCTGTGTCTGGCAGTGCTTTTTCTTATGTTGGGCGGATGTCAGATGATACGGATCGAGGAAGAAAATAAAACACCACTTGCATATACCGTGATCGAGGATTCCCAGATTCCGGAAGAAATGCAGGAGCTGATCAGAGAAAAGAAGGAAACAGAATTTCAGATTGCCTATCAGAAGGGAACGGAGCTGTTTCTGGCAAAAGGGTATGGTCGACAGATGAGTGGAGGATACAGCATTCAGGTAAAAGAACTTTCTGCATCTTCAAATGCAGTTTTTTTTGAAACAAAACTGATCGGTCCGACGGAAAAGATTCAGGGCGGGGAACCGTCATATCCGTATATTGTGATAAAGACAGAATACCGGGATGGTCCGGTGCAGTTTCAGTGAGACGGGAGGATGGAATTGTGGAATTAAAAAAAGAAGATATTCAGATATTAAGGACAAAGAGCAAGGCATCCAGCCAGGTAACATTTGATGTGGATTACAATGTACCGGATGTAAAACCGGACATTGGACGTATGATTCAGAATAAGGGGGAGATGACAGTAGAAGAAGTGCGCCTGAATGAAGGGCATGCATTTCTGAAAGGAAAACTGCAGGCAGATCTTCTTTATGTCGGTGAGGAGGATGGCAGGATCTACAGTCTTTCTGCAAATCTTCCAATGGAAGAGACACTGAATCTGGATGGAATAGTCAACGGGGATAAAATGTGCCTGAAATGGGAAATTGAGGATCTGAGCATTCATATCATCCATTCCAGAAAAATGAATATTAAAGCAGTGGTTACTTTTTTTGCTTCTGTAGATGAGCTGACAGGAGTACGGCTTCCGGTATCTCTTGATGATGAGACAGTATCTGTGCAGAAAAAAACAATGCGTGTACTGAGTCTTGTAATACATAAAAAGGATACTATGCGCCTGAAAGAGGAAATAACACTTGTATCGAATAAACCTAATATAGCAGAGCTGCTCTGGTATACAACAGAAGTTCGTGGACTGGATCTCAGACCGGAAGAAAACAGTGTAAAAGCCAAAGGAGAACTTTTTATTTTTGCATTATATACAGGTGATGATGAAAGTGGAACGCTCCAGTGGATAGAACATTCTATACCATTTAATGGAGAGGTGGAGTGCTCAGGCTGTATTTCGGAAATGATCCCAAATCTGGAAGCTGCTGTGATCAATCAGACCCTGGAGGTAAAACCGGATGCGGATGGAGAAGAAAGAAAGCTTCAGGCAGATGTTGTACTGGAACTGGATATGAAGCTTTATCAGGAAGAAGATCATGAGGTCATCATGGATGTGTATACACCGTTTCGTCAGTGTATGCCAAAAGGTCGGAAAGAGATACTGGAAAGTCTTCTTGTCCGTAATTTCTCCCGATGCAGGATCGCAGACAGGATAGAAGTCAAAGAGACACAGGGGAAGATCCTTCAGATCTGTCACAGCCAGGGCAAAATAAAAATAGACAAAATCCAAATCGTTAAAGATGGAATTCTGGCAGAAGGAATTGTACGACTAAAAGTGCTGTATATTGTAGAAAATGATGAAATGCCGTTTTATTCCATGGAAGCAATGCTGCCGTTCAGTCACGTAGTTGAAGCCAAAGGCATTACAGAAAACAGTGTATATTATCTGCATACGGAACTGGAACAGCTTTCAACGACAATGGTAGACAGCAATGATATTGAGATCCGGGCGACGATAGGACTGAATGTGCTTGTGATCCAGTGCAGTGAGGAGATGATTCTTGAAAAAATTGAAGAAATTCCACTGGATCAGGAAAAAATCCGGAATATGCCGGGAATTACAGTGTATATCATGAAACCAGGTGATACATTGTGGAATATTGCGAAAAAATTTTATACAACGGTGGAGGAGATCATGCAGATGAATGATCTGGACGGGGATGAGGTATCTTCCGGAACACCACTTCTTCTGGTGAAAAAAGTCGAAGAATAATATTGAATTTAGTATGAAAATCGGCTAAAATATAGCCAGATCATGTTTGTATACAAAGTACAAAGGAACGAAAAGTACAAAGGATGGAAGGTGAATTTATGCGTTTACGTGCAATGGCCAAGATTAATCTGGGACTGGATGTTCTTCGCAAAAGAGAGGATGGATATCATGAGGTTCGAATGATCATGCAGACGATCCAGATGTATGATCTTCTGGATATCCGGAAGAAGGAAGAACCGGGGATCTCCTTATCTACCAATCTTCCATATGTCCCGTCAGATGAAAGAAATCTGGTATATAAAGCAGCAAAACTTCTTATGGATGAATTTGATATCAAAGAAGGCCTTTCTATGAAGCTGACGAAATTTATTCCGGTGGCAGCTGGTATGGCTGGAGGAAGCTCGGATGCAGCTGCAGCATTTGTAGGAGTGAATCGCCTGTTTCGTCTTGGATTAAGTGAAGAGGAACTGATGAAGAGGGCAGTACAGGTTGGTGCGGATGTTCCGTATTGTGTTATGCGTGGAACTGCACTTGCAGAAGGAATTGGAGAGAAGCTGACCAGACTTCCGGGACTGCCGAAATGCTATGTGTTGGTTGGTAAACCGGGAATCAATGTTTCCACAAAACTTGCCTATGAAAATCTTCATCTGGATCAGATTCAGTCGCACCCGGATATTGATGGAATGATCAGTGACATTGAGAATCAGGATCTTCACAGTCTTACTGCGAAAATGCAAAATGTTTTTGAACCGGGAATCATCAGTCAGTATCCGGTTATTCAGGAGATTAAAGATCTTATGGAAGCGAACGGTGCGCTTAAGGCAATGATGAGCGGAAGCGGACCGACCGTCTTTGGAATATTTGATGACCGCAGTAAACTTCGGGAAGCTACGGAAGCGCTTCGCAACAGTCATCTGGCGAAAACTGTATTTGCAACACAGATATACAATAAAAAGTAAGAAAGGGGAAGTACTTATGATAAATGATTTTTCTGTAGACATGAATGAATATCTGCCATTACGCGATGTTGTATTTAATACACTCCGTAAAGCAATTTTAAAAGGTGAACTGAAGCCAGGAGAACGACTGATGGAAATTGCACTTGCAGAACGTCTTGGTGTCAGCAGGACTCCGGTAAGGGAAGCTATGCGAAAACTGGAACTGGAAGGTCTGGTTGTGATGATTCCCCGAAGAGGTGCACAGGTTGCCAATATCACAGAGAAAGATCTGAATGATGTTCTGGAAGTTCGAATTGCTCTGGAAAATCTTTCTATTGAAAATGCATGTGCACGTATGACAGAGGAACAGCTGGCGGAATTGTGGAAAGCGGCCAAAGACTTCGAAGCAACTATGGCAGAGGGTAATCTGGTCAAGCTTGCAGAGGCCGATGTGGCATTTCACGAAGTGATTTATAAATCTTCTGATAACAGAAGACTGAATCAGGTATTGAATAATCTTCGGGAACAGATTTATCGTTACCGTGTGGAGTATCTGAAGGATGAAGAGACAAGAAATCTTCTCGTCAAAGAACATGAAGAAATTTACGAAGCAATCCGTAATCGTGATGTAAAACAGGCACAGGAGATTTCCTATCAGCATATTGAGAATCAGCGGGAGGCAATCATACGGTCTATCCGTGAAGAGACACAGAACCGACAGGTTCATAAATAGAACGGTCAGCAGTGTCTGCACACATAAAATCTTATAATCTGGTTATTCTAAAAGAGATGCATAAAGTGTATCTCTTTTTTTATTTATTATAGCAGGTATCTGTCTTCAGGAGGAAATGATGAGAGAAGCAGTAGAAGGATCAGTAAAAGAAACAGAGCAGATCAGGATTTCGTCAAATCTGAGAGATAATGAGGTATATATCCGAAAGCAGTGCGAAAATTGTGCAGATATTCTTGTACGTCCGATGCGTCTGGGAGAAGATCGTAAAGTGGACTGCCTTATGGTTTATATTGAAGTTACGGTATCGAATATGATGCTGGATGATTCAGCGATTGGAAAAATGATCAATCATTTCTGGAAAATACCGCCGGAAAAAATACAGGAATTTCTCAAAAATAACAGTCTGGGCATTGCAGATGTGCAGAAACTGGAAAATATGGATGAAGTTTTTGGAGCAATCCTGTCTGGAAATGCAGTATTTTTTATAGATGGTTACAATAAGGCAATGAAAATCTCCAGCAAAGGGTATCCGGATATGGGAGTCTCTGAGGCAGAATCAGAAAAGGTATTGCGTGGTTCCAGGGAAGGTTTCTCAGATTCGGTAAAGACAAATTCTGCACTTGTACGCAAAAGAATCCGTGATACCCGAATGAAAGTAGAAGAATATCAGAGTGGAGTCCGTTCCAATACAACGATTCAGATACTGTATATCGAAGATCTGGTACATGAAGAACTTCTGGAAGAGGTCAAAAACAGGCTGGAAGAATACAAAATAGATGGAATTCTGGACAGTGGAATGCTGGAACAGCTGACTGAGAAACCCTGGTATTCGCCTTTTCCGCAGTATCAGGTGACGGAACGCCCGGATCGGACGGCACTGGAACTTCTCAATGGAAAAATCGCACTTCTGTGTGATAATTCTCCGTCTGCCCTGATCCTGCCAGGTGCATTCAGCAGTTTTATGGAGAGCAGTGAAGACTGGTATCATCATTTTGAGATGGCAACATTTCTTCGAATACTGCGTTATCTGGCATTGCTGACAGCAACATTGCTTCCGGGATTGTATCTGGCAGTGATCCGGTTTCATACACAGATATTGCCAACGAATCTTTTGCTGTCTTTTGCAGATGCAAGGGAGGGAGTACCTTTTTCAAGTGTGACAGAACTGGTTTTACTGGAACTCGCTTTTGAACTGATACGGGAAGCCGGAGTCCGGGTACCCGGTGCACTTGGAAATGCAATCGGAATAGTAGGCGGCCTGATCATAGGAGATGCGGCAGTCAGTGCCAATCTGGTAAGTCCTATTGTTGTTATGATCGTAGCACTTACGGCACTTGGATCTATGGTCATACCTGATGAAGAATTTGCAGCTGCTTTTCGCCTGCTGAAATATGGATTTTTGATTCTGGGAGGCTATCTTGGAATATATGGAGTTGTCCTTGGCATTTATCTTACAGTATCACATCTGTCAGGACTGTTGAGCTTTGGAATACCGTATCTGGTGCCTTTTGTGGAAGAACAATCCGTTAGACAGACAGGTAATGGTATTTTTCGAATACCTTTCAAAGCCAGAAAATACAGGCCGGTCTATGCAAGAAAGGAACAGAGTATCCGTCTGCGAAAGATTACAGACAGGAAGGGGCGTGAGTCATGAAGTATGCAGAAAACAATCGTATATCACACAGACAGTTGTATCATCAGATTATACTTTCTTTTCTTGCACCACTTCTGATCTGTATTCCGGGATATAACGGAGAACAGGGAATATCTGGAACAGTGGGCATCATGGCTGCAGTTCTGATCCTTTTGCTGTATGTCTTTTTTCTGATGAGAACTTCTTACTGTTATGCAGATCCTGTAAAAATAATGGGAAAGCTGAAAGGCAGCCTGTTGGGAAGCTTTTTCTTAATATATCTGATCATGACAGGAGTTTATATTCTTTCACTCATTGAGCAGATCGTACCGGTGTGGGCAGTATCAGGGATTGCAACCGGATGGCTGATTTTCTGGGCGGTTGCAGTCTGTGCATATGGTGCGGATCAGGGGATGCAGCGCAGAGGGCGGATGGCCGGTGTCTCGGGAGGGATTTTTTTATTTGTGATCATACTTATGATGCTGTTGTGTATCGGGCAGGGAAATGCAGAATATCTGAAAGAAATGCTGCAGGAAAGTCGCTTGTGGGGAAAGGAGATCGTTTACAGCACATATGATATGGTGTGTGCTTTTTCGGGAATCAGCCTTCTTCCGTTTGTATTGCAGAATGTTGAAAAAAGAGGAAATTCCGGAAAAATCGTAACATCGGCCATTCTTACAGTCAGCGGAATTTTACTGCTTATTCTTTTTATCCTGCCTTCTGTATTGGGGTGGGGACGGATACAGAAAGAACTTTATCCGGTCCTTCCGCTGATGGCAGGAGCAGACCTGCCGGGAAATGTACTTGCCAGGTTTGATGTACTCTGGATTGGTTTTTTATTGTACGGGCTTTTTTTTGCACTGGGAAGCTGTTTCCATTACGGAATCCGTATACTGGATACGGTGCATCTGAGAAGCGGAAAATACTGGCTTCCCATAGTAATCTATGCGTTTTCTTTTGTCAGAATAGATGACAGAGGGATCGCAGATTTCTACAAAATGTATCTGGGAACATTTTTTGTTCCGGGACTGGTGCTGATCCAGATCTGTCTGCTTTTCCGGGGACAGAAAAAGAGAAGAAAAAAAACAGCTTCTGCAGTGGCTGTTTTAATGGTATTTATTCTGAGCTGTACCGGTTGTGCCGGAATAGAACCGGAAAAGAGAATGTATCCGCTGGCTATGGGAGTTGATGTGTCTGAGGGAGAATACATTCTGACCTATGCAATGCCGGATCTTCCCAGAGCGACCGGTCAGGGAAAAGAGGAAGAGGATGGCAATCAGACACTCCAGGTCCGTGGGAAAAGTTTTGAGGAAATAAAAAGTCGTTATGAAAGATCCCAGGAAAAATATCTGGATATCGGACATTTGCAGATACTGATACTGAGTCAGGACCTGACTGAAACCGATATGTGGAAAGATTTTTTTGAATATCTCAGAGAAGAACCGCTGGCAGGAGAAAATATATATGTATTTCAGACGCAGGAACCGGAAAAACTGCTGGGCTGGAAGGAAGGTGGAACATCGGTCGGAGAATATATTACAGGTCTTATGGAAAACCGAATGGACAGAGAACAGAAAAATGGTGTGACTCTGCGGCAGGTCTATTATCAGTGGTATCAGAATGGAACTTTAAAGAAACTTCCGAAAATTACACTTTCCGAAGATCAGATCCAGGTCTGGCTGGAATAATATGGCGATTTTGGGGAATACTTCTGAAAGAATATTATTTTGCAAAGCAAATAACAAAAAGAAACAGGAGGTTCCGGGATGAAACAGATATACAAAAAAGAAAACAGAATCCTGCTCTCTATGATAACAGGAATGATAGTCATCAGTCTGCTGTGTGGAATACAATGGAGGGGATCACAGAAAAATGTTCTGGCATGGTGGGGCAGTATTTATCCGGAGTTCTGTTTTTCAGAATGGGATCAGTATGGCTGCGATGTCGAAAAATTTCCATCAGAACAGAGGCCAAAGATATCCTTCTGGCTTGCGAAAGCTATTGAGAGGTGGTAAGATATCGATATGTTCGGAAAAGTTCATTTTACTTTTTCGAACATATAAAACAGAACTGGAGAATTACATATGAAGATAGATAGAGATGCACCGATCGGTGTGTTTGATTCCGGAGTAGGTGGCCTGACAGTGGCACGTGAGATTATGCGTAATCTTCCTTCGGAAAAGATTGTTTATTTTGGTGATACAGCCAGAGTTCCATACGGCAGTAAATCCAGAGATACGGTTATTCGCTACTCCAGACAGATCATTCATTTTCTGAAAGAACAGCAGGTGAAAGCAATTGTGATCGCCTGTAACACAGCAAGTGCATTTGCGCTTGATGCGGTACAGCATGAACAGGATATACCGGTTCTTGGTGTGATTGGAGCAGGAGCAAAGGTTGCTGCAGAAGAGACGGTCAATAAAAGAGTTGGTGTGATCGGTACGGTCGGCACAGTTGGCAGTGGAATTCACGAAGCTTATCTGAAGAAACTGGATCCGAAAATTACGGTGATCGGTAAGGCCTGCCCACTGTTTGTACCTCTGGTAGAGGAAGGCTGGCTGCATGATCCGGTGACCGTAGAAGTTGCAAACCGATATCTGCAGGAACTGAAAGATAAAGATGTGGATACACTGATTCTCGGCTGTACGCATTATCCGCTGATCCGATCTACGATCCGGGAAGTTATGGGAGAAAAAGTAAGACTGGTAAATCCGGCGTATGAGACGGCTTTGGAACTGAAGAATCTTCTGCAGAAAACAAATATGCTCAGTACCGGACAGCAGGAAGAGGAATTTCCTTATCGATTTTATGTAAGTGATCTTGCAGATGAGTTTAAGGAATTTGCCAATTCGATTCTTCCGTATGATGTGGAAATGACTAAGAAAATTGATATTGAAAAATATTGATAATTATCAGAATCAGGAGAGATATATGAAAAAAGATGTACTTATACATGTACGCGGACTTCAAATGATGGATCCGGAAGAGGAACAGGAACCAATCGAGATCGTTGTCCCGGGACAGTATTATTATCGAAATGGAAGCCATTATCTTCGTTATGAAGAAATGATGGACGATACGGCAGAACCGACGGTCAACTATATCAAGATGTCGGCGCAGGGTGTGGAAGTCCGCAAGCAGGGGCAGGTAAATGTACATATGGTTTTCGAACAGGGTAAGAAAAATATGACATTTTATTCTACACCGTTTGGAACACTTCAGATGGGGATTGCAGCAACCGGTTTGGAATTGCAGGAAGAAGAGGATAATATTCATCTGAAAGTTGATTATGCACTGGATATGAATGAGGAACATGTGGCTGACTGCTATCTTACGGTTCAGGCACAGTCCAGAGATTCGGAGAATCTTATATTGTAATAAGTATTGATAGAACTAAAGAGAAAAAAGAAATGCCTGGGAGATGATTCTCTCAGGCATTTTGCATGTGTCCTTATTTGTTGAGTAATCTTTTGAAAAAGCCTTTTTTCTTAGGAGCCGGTGTTTCCAGGGAACCACGGATTCCTTTAACGCCAACGATATATAAACCGCTGACTTCGGCCTTGACTTCTTTTTTGACCGGAATCTGATCAAAAACTTTTTCATCTGCGATCAGAACGGAGATCTTTGGTCCGACTTTTGCTTTAACGATTGGCAGTTTGGAACGGCGCATCAGCTTCGGTGCCTGGTCGATCACCATCTGAGGAAGACCGGATTCTTTTAACGGAAGTCGCTTCTTATCAATAATCAGCATAGAAACGGTTTGCTTAGCAGCTTCAATCTGGGCCTGCTGTTCTTCTTGTTTCTTCTGAGCCTTTTTTCCAAAGAAATAAAGAGCTATCAGAGCAGCGATCAGAACGACCAGGATCACAAGAAGGACGATGGTAAGTGTACTCATAGATACCCTCCTCAATATGTAATTTACAAACTTATGTCATGCGAATTATATTCTAACATCATTTATTACAAAAGGCAAACAAATTCATAAAATTCCATAAAGAACAGGAAAAGTTATAGCAAAGGTACAGAGAAACAGGTATAATAAATTTACGGTTTTTAGAAAAATCTGAAAGATAAATTTATTTGTGGGTACACTAAGAATTACAGAACAAAGGTCCTGGAGAGTTAGTATGGAGAAGAAAAACGACAGAAATAAAAATACCAGTCAGAATAAACTGTATTCAGATGAAATAAAAGAAATGGAACGTTTGTCAGAAGAGCAGGAAAAGGCACTTCGCGAGAGACGCCAGGCAAGAAAACATCGCATAAAAAAGCAGGAACGAAGAAAAAAACTGATCGTATTGGGAAGCATGGCCGTTGTTACCGTAGTGGTAGCAGTGAGTGCAGTCACCGGAATCGTCAGTTTTGTGACCAGAGAAAGCAGGCAAAGTCAGGTTTCATCAAAAAAATCAGCAGAAAAGGACTCATCGGAGCCGACTTTGACAGATACGGTGAAACAGAGTCGTTCAGATCTGGAAGTGGATGAGAGAACCCCGGAGGAAATTCTGGCAGATGCGAAGCTTCTCGCAGTACAATATGATTATGACAAGGCAATCAGCCTGCTTCAGAAATACAGTGGCTATAAAAAGAATACAGAAATGCAGGATGCGGTAAAACAATATGAAGAAATAAAAGCTTCCTGTAAGTCCTGGCCACTGGAAGAAGTTACACATGTTTTTTATCATACACTGATCAAAGATCCATCTAAAGCATTTGATGGAGACTATAAAGAAGCTGATTACAATCAAGTTATGACAACGATCGATGAATTCAACAAGATTACAGAGACTATGTATGAGAAAGGCTATGTCATGGTCAGTATCTATGATATGGCTAAGGCAGATGCTGATGGCAATATAACAGAAGGAGAGATCCTTCTCCCGGAAGGGAAGATTCCGTTTGTTCTTTCACAGGACGATGTCTGTTATTATCATTATATGGATGGTGATGGATATGCATCGAAGCTGGTTGTTGATGAGAATGGAAAAATCCGGAACGAATATATAGAGGATGATGGAAGCGTTTCTGTCGGAGATTATGATATGGTTCCGCTGATCGACCGTTTTGTAGAAGAACATCCGGATTTTTCATACAGAGGGGCAAAAGGAATTGTGGCACTTACCGGTTATAATGGTATTTTAGGATATCGTACAGACCAGAGCTATGAGACACGTCCGGATGATCTGGATGCCAATAAGGTTGAATGGCTGGATGCACATCCTGATTTCAGCCTGGCGAAAGAAAGAGAGGGCGCTAAGAAAGTCGTAGATGCCATGAAAGCAGAGGGATGGCTTTTTGCAAGTCACACCTGGGGGCATCAGAATGTAGGGCAGATAGGACTGGAAACACTTCAGACCGATACCCGGAAATTCAAAGATAATGTAGATCCGCTGATCGGAGGTACAGATATCATTATATTTGCGTTTGGTACAGATCTCTGTGGACCGGAGGATTATCACGGCGATAAATTCGAATATTTAAAAGGTGCAGGATACAATTATTTTTGCAATGTAGATTCAAGTAAATATTATGTACAGATAAGAGAGCGGTATTTCCGTCAGGGGAGAAGAAATTTGGACGGATACCGTATGTATTACCACCCGGAGCTTCTGGAGGATCTTTTTGATGTAAAGAGTGTTTTTGATCCGGTAAGACCGACACCGGTGCCGCCAATGGCATAACTGATAAAAGGGGATAAAGAATGAAAAAAAGAGCATTAATACTTACAGCAGTACTTACTGCAGCAGCACTGACAGGGGGAAGTGGTTATCTGCCGGTTACAGACGGCATAAGACCTAAAATGATACAGAACGTTTATGCAGATGCAGAGGATTCAAAAGAATCTGCAGACACAGAAACTTCTGATTCTGTGCTTGATCAGGCAGCGATCATGTATCAGCAGTATAATTATGATGAGGCAATCAAATTGCTGAAAAAGCAGGATGATTTTACAAAAAATAAAGATTACATGGATCTTGCTGCAAAATGTCAGATTGCGAAAAAATCACTGGTTGAATATCCTCTTGAAAAAATCACACATGTATTTTTTCATACATTGATCGAGGACACATCCAGAGCATTTGATGGAGATTCAAAATCCGGAAATTATAATCAGGTCATGACAACAGTCAGTGAGTTTAATAAGATCATTCAGATCATGTATGACAAGGGCTATGTACTGGTAAGTCCGCATGATATGGCAACGGTAAATAAAGACGGTACGATGAGCAGGGGTAAGATCATGGTTCCCGAGGGCAAAATCCCGTTTGTCCTTTCGCAGGATGATGTCAGCTATTACCATTATATGGACGGTGATGGCTGTGCATCCAAACTTGTACTTGACGAGAATGGAGAGGTAAAGAACGAATATGTTGATGCTGACGGAAATGTTTTAGTCGGAGATTATGATCTGGTACCGCTTCTGGATTCTTTTATCAAAGAACATCCGGATTTTTCCTATCATGGACGTAAGGGAATCCTTGCGATGACCGGTTATAACGGAGTACTGGGATACAGAACAGACAGTGCATATAAGACCGGCGAAAACCTTCAGGATGACCAGAAGAAATTCCTGGAAGATCATCCTGATTTCGATTATGACCAGGATGTAAAAGATGCGACCAAAGTGGCAGATGCCATGAAGGCAGAGGGATGGGAATTCGCAAGCCATACCTGGGGACATATGAATGCAACAGAGCGTTCTGCTGAGGATCTTAAGACAGACGATGAGAAATGGAAAGCAAATGTAGCCCCGATCCTTGGAGATACAGATATGATCATCTTTGCGTTTGGTGCAGATATTGGTGACTGGGAAGGTTACTCTTCTGATAATCCGAAATTTCAGTATTATAAGAATGCAGGCTATGATTACTTCTGTAATGTAGATTCCAGTCAGTACTTTGTACAGATCACAGATCAGTATTTCCGACAGGGAAGAAGAAATCTGGATGGTTACAGAATGTATTATAACCCGGATATGCTGAGCGATCTTTTTGATGTATCTGAGGTATGGGATTCTTCCAGACCGACACCGGTACCAGAAATGTGATATGCAGATTTGAAAGGAGTTTTATTATGAAGAAAAAAACAGTTGCAGCGATGTTGGTAATGTGCATGGCTTTATCTGCTACAGCATGTAGCGAATCTGATACAAAAGAAACCAAAACCGAGACAACACAGGATACAGGGGATAAAAAAGATTCTGCATCCTCAGATAAAAAAACATCTGCTTCGGCAGTCAGACTGGTGTCTGTTTCTGATGTTTCAAAATATGTTACGATTGGAGAATATAAGGGACTGACACTGGACAGAGCATCGGTTACTGTAACGGATGATGATGTACAGGCAGAGATCGATTATAATCTTGAAGAAAACGGAACAGAGGTAAATGACGGAACAGTAGAAGAGGGCGATTCGGTAACGATTAATTTTACCGGAACGATAGACGGAAAAGAATTTGATGGGGGTTCTGCAGAAGATTATGATCTTGTGATTGGCGAGGGCGGAATGATCGATGGATTCGAGGATGGAATCATTGGCATGAAAAAGGGAGAGACAAAAGAACTGGACCTGACTTTCCCGGATGATTACTATGAAGAATCTGTTGCCGGTAAACCGGTTGTGTTTAAAGTTACGCTGCAGAAGTTCACGCGGCCTTCCGAACTGAATGATGAGTGGGTAGCTGCCAATACAGAATACAAGACAGTTGACGAGTATCGTGCAGCCGTCAAAAAAGAACTCGAAGAAAATGAGACAAAATCAGCAGATTATGATCTTTACAGTAATGCCTGGAGCGAAGTACTCGCAAATTCTGAAGTAAAAGAATATCCGGAAGAAGATGTGGATAAGGCGGTTGAAGCATACAAAAAACTCAATGAAAATTATGTCAAAGAAGCAGGTATGGAAATGTCTGATTTCCTTAAGGCTCAGGGAATGTCTGAAGAAGATTATGAGGAAGACTGCCAGCAGTATGCAGAATCCAAAGTGGAACAGAACCTTATTGTTCAGGGAATCATGGATGCAGAAGGACTCAGTCTTGACGATGACGATATACAGACATTAAAAGACGAGCTGTTATCAGAATATGGCTATGAGAGTTTTGATCAGCTGGTTGCATATTATGGTGAACAGGAAGTAAATGAATCACTGGCACTGATGCGTGTGGAACGTTTTATAGTGGATAATGCGACAGTAAATGAAACTTCTGCAACAGAAGCTGATGTGGCAAATGAAGATGCAGATCCGGAAAGTGAAGACACCGGAGTTGATGCTGTAGAAGACACTACAGAAGATAATGCGTCAGAGGAAGATAGCAGTGACACTGCAGAAGAAAGTGAGGAAACTGCATCGGAAGATGATGTGGCAAATGAAGGATGATCATAAAAAATGGAAATGTTTTTCAGGAAGATGGAAGTTTTTGCAGGGAAACACTTTATATCAGAAATCACAGACTGACAGAGGCATTTGAAGAAACATCTGAAGAGGAAGTTATAGATGCCGAGGGTCTTATGGTCATTCCAGGTCTTGTGGATATTCACAGCCATGGAGCATATGGGGAAGATTTTTCTGACGGTGATCCGGAAGGCCTGAAAAAAATCTTAAGATATGAGAGACAAAGTGGGATAACATCATATTGTCCGACTTCCATGACACTTCCGAAGGAACAGCTTAAGAAGATTTTCAAAGGGATCAGGGAAGCAGAAAAGTCCGGCGATGGAGCAACGGTTGCAGGTATCAATATGGAAGGACCGTTTCTGGATCCTGTTAAGAAGGGCGCACATGTGGAAGAATGGATCACAGAACCGGATGCAGATTTTGTAAAGGAATTGAATGAAGTATCAGGTGGAAGAATCCGACTTGTAACACTGGCACCGAATGTAAAAGGAGCTATGGACTTCATACGGGAAATGAAGGAAGAAGTACAGATATCTCTGGGACATACAGCGGCAGATTATGAATGTGCGGCAGAAGCAATGGCACTGGGAGCACATCACGTAACGCATCTTTATAATGCGATGCAGCCGTTGGCTCACAGAGAACCGGGACTGATCGGAGCGGCTTCGGATGATCCGGAATGTATGGTTGAACTGATCTGTGATGGCTATCATATTCATCCGGCTGTAATCAGAGCGACATTCAGAATGTTCGGACCGGAAAGAGTCATTTTGATCAGTGATTCCATGCGTGCAACAGGGATGAAAAACGGTACATATGAGCTTGGTGGACAGGAAGTAACTGTGAAGGACCGCAAGGCAGTGCTGAAAGACGGAACACTTGCAGGATCTGCGACAAATTTATTTGGCTGTATGTGCAAAGCAATAGAATTTGGTGTGCCTGTAGACCAGGCAATTTTTGCAGCCACGAGAAATCCGGCAAGAAGTATTGGGATTTATGACAGAACAGGGTCTGTTCATACAGGTAAAGAGGCAGATATTCTTCTGTTAACAGAGAATTTTGAATTAAAAAGAGTTATCTGATATACCTGCTGAAGTATTGGATCATCATTCACAGAATAACTTGATTTAGTTCAGGAATTGTGATTGTATTTCAGAATTAAATGCGTTATGATAATAAATAGACAAAAAAGTTATAGAAAATACAGCAGGTGGAGTAGATGGATAAAAGGGTATTGCGTGAACGAATGCGCAAAAAGCAACAGCAGATAAGACGTCGTCAGATGATGAAAAAAGGCGCGTATGTTGTGGCTGTGATACTCGTATTCATATTTGTAATACGGGGAATTATTCTTCCGGTCATTAATCGGGTCGGAGGGAAAAATACAGATAAACCGGCACAGGTACAGGCAGAAACAGATACGAATGCGAATACCAATACAGGAGATTCAGGAACTGAGACACAGATAGAAAAAGACACAAATGCAGCAATCCGTAAACCGCTGAAGGGTGCGAGTGATCTGACAAAGGCTTCTCAGCTGACTGCTGGCTGGCATGAGGATGAGAACGGTAAATGGTATCAGAATGTGGATGGTACATATTATGCAGGTGGATTGCAGGAAATAGATGGTTCTACATATTATTTTGGAGACAATGGTTATGCACAGACCGGATGGGTGAGCGTTGGATTTGACGATTACTATTTCAATGATGACGGTACTTATGATCCGAGCCAGCATAAAACCAGAATCGCATTTACCTTTGATGATGGCCCTGGAGAATATACCAATGAACTTCTGGACTGTCTGGAACAGAACAATGCACATGCTACTTTCTTTATGTTAGGTCAGAATGTAGGCAGCTGGGAGTCAGAAGTTCAGCGAATGGCAGACATTGGATGTGAGATCGGATCTCATTCCTGGGATCATCCGAATCTGTATGATCTTGATATGGATGCAGTTGCCAAAGAGTTTTCAGATACAGATGCAGCTCTGGAGAAGGCATGTGGACAGAAGGCAAGTGTCGCCAGAGCACCATATGGAAACTGGAGTGATGATATCATTTCTACAGTTAATAAGCCATTCTTTACATGGTCACTGGACTCTATGGACTGGAGTTATCTCGATGTCAGCAAGGACTATGATGCTGTTATGAACGGAGATCTTACAGACGGTTCTATCATTCTTATGCATGATATTCATGAGCCATCTGTACAGGCAGCGATCAAGATGATCCCGGAACTGGTAGCCAAAGGCTATAAACTGATGACAGTCAGTGAGCTTGCAGCAGCCAAGGGAGTTACTTTACAGAATGCAAACTATTCTGATTTCTGGGACAGTTCACTTCAGAAGGGTATCGTTGCAGGATATAACAGTGGTTCTTCTGACGGAAGCAGTGATGGTACAGCGGTATCAGATGGTACTACCTCAGATGACGGCTCAACAGATAGTTCTGATGTAAGTGATACAGGATCTTCGGACAGCAGTGATGTCAGCGATGGAAGTGATGATAGTTCAGATGATTCTTCCGAAGATGACAGCTCAGGAGGCGATGACTCTTCCGGGGATGGAAGTTCATCAGATGACAGTTCCGGAGATAACAGCTCAGACGATGGATCTTATGATGACAGTTCCGGAGACGGAAGTGATTATGCAGATGAGGACTCCGGAGATGGGTATGATACAGGATATTAATTCTATATAAAATAAGAATCCACAAAAGAGGACAAGTTCGAAAGCGCAATCGGACAAGTCCTCTTTTTGTGTACTTGTAATTTCTTATTTTAATTGACGGGAACATTATGGATTGGTATAATATGTCTATAAAAATGCAAAATATCAGCATAATAAATGTGCATAATGCTGATGGGAGGCGCAGAGTTGTAAAGAGTGCCGGAATAAAATAGCTGTTAAGGGAGGTACGTTTGAATGGGAGAGAAGTTGCAGTTTACAGAGCTGGATCAATATCTGTTCGGACAGGGAACCCATTATGACATTTACAGGAAATTAGGAGCCCATCCGACGATACAGAGGCGTAAGAAAGGTGTATATTTTGCTGTGTGGGCACCAAATGCCAGATCAGTTTCTGTTGTTGGAGAGTTTAATAACTGGAATACACAGGCAAATCCAATGAAGAAAGTCGGACCAATTGGGGTATATGAGACATTTATACCCGGAGCAAAGGTTGGAGATCTCTATAAATTCTATATTATCGGCTATCATGGTGAAGAATTATACAAAGCCGATCCATATGGGAATGAAGCAGAACTGAGACCTGGCACTGCATCCAGAATTGCGGATATTTCTGATTATAAATGGAAAGATACTACCTGGATGAAAAGACGTCCGGAATTTGATGAAACCAAAGATCCTATGGCCATTTATGAGGTACACCCCGGTTCCTGGAAGAAACATGAAGCAAAAGATGAAGATGATCCGGGATTTTATAATTACCGTGAACTGGCACATGAACTTGCTGCCTATGTAAAGAAAATGGGTTATACACATGTAGAACTTATGGGAATTGCCGAGCATCCGTTTGATGGCTCATGGGGATATCAGGTCACAGGATATTATGCACCAACCTCCCGTTATGGTTCTGTTCAGGATTTCAAGTATATGATCGATTATCTGCACCGTAATAAGATTGGAGTTATTCTGGACTGGGTACCGGCACATTTTCCGAAAGATGCACAAGGCCTCGCAAATTTTGACGGTACAGCAGTATATGAACATGAAGATCCGAGACAGGGAGAACATCCGGACTGGGGAACCAAGATTTATAACTATGGCCGTCCGGAGGTCAAAAACTTCCTGATTGCCAATGCACTCTACTGGATTGAAGAGTGTCATGTAGACGGACTTCGTGTTGATGCAGTAGCATCTATGCTTTATCTGGATTATGGAAAGAAGGATGGCGAGTGGGTTGCTAATAAATATGGTGATAACAAAAACCTTGAAGCAATTGAGTTTTTCAAACATTTGAATACCGTTGTACTTGGAAGAAATCATGGAACGGTCATGATAGCAGAAGAATCTACCGCATGGCCACAGGTTACCGGAAAAGCTGAAGATGGAGGACTTGGATTCTCTTTGAAATGGAATATGGGATGGATGAATGATTTTCTTGAATACATGAAATTGGATCCATATTTCCGTAAGGACAATCACAATAAGATGACATTTTCTATGACTTATGCATACAGTGAAAAATATGTCCTTGTCATCTCGCATGATGAAGTTGTACATTTGAAATGTTCTATGGTTAATAAGATGCCAGGCTATCCGGAAGAAAAGATTCGTAATTTGAAAGCTGCGTATGCATTTATGCTGTTCCATCCAGGCAAAAAACTTCTGTTTATGGGACAGGAATTTGGACAGCTGCGTGAATGGAGTGAGGAGAGGGAGCTTGACTGGTATCTTCTGAATGAAAAACCACATCAGGATCTTCAGGAGTTTGTAAAGACGCTTTTACATATGTATACAAAGTATCCTGCATTGTATGCAGGGGACAATGATCCTGACGGATTTGAGTGGATCAATGCAGACGATGCATACAGAAGTATTTTCAGTCTGGTAAGAAAATCACCTACAAAGAGAAACAACCTTCTGTTTGTTGTAAACTTTACGCCGGTTGACCGCCCGGATTATCGTGTCGGTGTTCCAAAGAAAAAACAGTATAAACTGATCATGAATGAACATGGACTTTTGGAGAAACCGGAGGTATTTAAAGCAGAAGTACAGGAATGTGACCACAGAGAGTTTTCGTTTGACTATCCACTGCCAGGATATGGTGTTGCGGTGTTTACTTATTGATAATTTCATTGTGAGAATTAACCAATTTTGCGCATCGATAATTATATAAATTTAACAAATAAAATCGTTGCAATTTAAGAAAATATAGGTTATACTGAACGCGACTGAGGAAAATCATTTGGAAACTCAGTATTTACATGAAATGCAGTAAGTTGAACATAAAAAATAAAGATTTTGAAAGGAGATTTACAATGAAAGTATCTAATATTAAAGACATCGAGAAATTTTTTGAAGTAGTAGACAGCTGCCAGGGCAAAGTTGAACTGGTAACAGGTGAAGGTGACAGACTGAACCTCAAATCCAAACTGTCCCAGTATGTATCTCTTGCAAACATCTTCTCCGGCGGAGAAATTCCGGAACTTGAGATCGTAGCATATGAGAAAGAAGATATCGACAAACTTCTCAGCTTCATGATCAACGGTTGATTTTAGAGAGTATAGAGTGGGGACGTGACTGGTTCATGTCCCCATTACCCATATAAAGGGATAATAACCAGGGGGTATTTTATGCCTCCTGGTCAAATTGCGTTATAAGTTAGTGGTATAAAACAAATAATATAAAGTAATTTAGCAATCATTTTGCCCATGGGCAGAAAGAGAGGAAATGCAATCATGGAAAAAACTAAAATTGACATTATCTCCGGTTTCCTTGGAGCCGGTAAAACAACACTGATCAAGAAACTTCTGAAAGATGCCTTTCAGGGGGAGCAGGTCGTACTGATTGAAAATGAATTTGGTGAGATCGGCATTGATGGAGGATTTCTGAAAGAAGCCGGAATCCAGATCCGTGAAATGAACTCAGGATGTATCTGTTGTTCACTGGTTGGTGATTTTGGTGCATCTTTGAAAGAAGTTATCAGCAAATATCACCCGGACAGAATCCTGATCGAGCCATCTGGTGTCGGCAAATTATCTGATGTCATTAAAGCAGTACAGGGCGTAGAGGAAGAAACAGGACTGGTTCTGAACAGTTACACTACTGTTGTTGATGCAAAGAAATGCAAAATGTATATGAGAAATTTCGGTGAATTTTTCAACAATCAGGTTGAATATGCCGGAGCGATCATCATGAGCCGTACAGATATTGTTGACGAAGCAAAAGCACAGGCATCACTGGAACTGCTTCGTGAGATTAACTCCAAAGCCGCAATCATCACAACACCGATCGAGAAACTGGAAGGTAAAAAACTTCTGGAGGTTATGGAGCATCCGGTATCTCTGGCAGATGAACTGATGGAAGAAGAGGAAGTATGCCCGGAATGCGGACATGTGCATGAACATGGCGAACATCATCATGACCATGATCATGAAGAACATGAGCATCATCATCACGATCATGATGAAGAATGCGGATGCGGACATGACCACGATCATGAAGAACATGAGCATCATCATCACGACCATGATCATGAATGCGGATGTGGACACGACCATCATGACCATCACCATCATCATGCAGATGAAGTATTTACAAGTTGGGGTCGTGAGACAATTAAGAAATATACAAAAGAAAATCTTGAGAAGATGCTGGAAGCTCTTTCTGCATCTGATGAATATGGAATCATTCTCCGTGCAAAAGGAATGCTTCCGGCAGAAGATGGAACATGGATTTATTTTGATATGGTTCCGGAAGAAACAGAAATCCGTGAAGGCGCACCGGAATATACAGGTCGTCTCTGCGTGATCGGATCTAAACTGAATGAGGACAAACTGGCTGAGCTTTTTGGCCTGTAATCATAGAGGAGAATACAGACAATGGATGAGATCAAAGTACCGATTTATTTAATGACCGGTTTCCTGGAAAGTGGCAAGACTTCTTTCCTGAGTTTTACCATACAGCAGGATTATTTCCATACGGATGGAAAGACACTTCTGATCCTCTGTGAGGAAGGGGAGGAAGAATACGATCCGGCAATTCTTGAAGCCAATAATACTGTTGTGGAGGTAATTGAAAATGAGGAAGACTTTACAACAGACAGACTGGTTGCCATGGATATTCTTCATCAGCCGGAGCGTGTTATCATAGAATATAATGGCATGTGGCTGGTAAGCAATTTTGAAAAAATGCAGCTGCCGACAGGCTGGGGAGTAGAACAGCAGATTACCTGTGTAGATGGAAGTACTTTCCAGATATATATGGCGAATATGAAATCCATTTTTATGGATATGATAAAAAATACAGATATGGTCATCTTTAACCGTTGCAAGAAAGAAGACCCGCTTCCGACTTACCGTCGTGGAATCAAGGTTGCCAACCAGAGAGCCGAAGTTATTTTTGAGGATGAAGAAGGCGAACTTGGTGATATCTTCCAGGATGAGATGCCATTCGATATGAACGCACCGGTTATCGAGATCCTGCCGGAAGATTATGGTATCTGGTTTGTAGATGCGATGGATCATCCCGAAAACTATGAAGGTAAAACTGTCAAATTCAAAGCAAGAGTCATGAAACCGCGCGGAATGGGAAGCAAATTCTTTGTTCCGGGACGTGTGGCAATGACCTGCTGCGCAGATGATACCACTTTCCTTGGATACGTGTGCAGAAGCGATTATGCACCGCATATCAAAGAGGGCAGCTGGGTAGAAGTAACAGCGAAGGTCGCATTTGAGAACCGTACAGAATATCAGGGTGAGGGCATTGTTCTTTATGCAAGTGATGTGAAAGAATGCGAGCCGCTTAAGGAAGAGATGGTATATTTTAATTAATTATCTTAGAGCGTGTCTGAAAAATCATTCCCGCAAGATGTGCGTCACAATTTATAAGATTGATTTTTTAAACACACTTTAGAGTATGTAAAAAATAAATTTGACATCAGGACAGGTATGGTAATTCCGGAAAATGGTGTTAAATTAAGCAGGAGACACATATATGTATTTAGTAGTTGGCCTGGGAAATCCCGGGAAACAGTATGAAGCAACACGCCACAATATGGGATTTGATACCGTTGACCGTCTGGTAGAGGATTACAATGTCCCTCAGGGTGGTGTGAAATTTAATGCCATGTACGGTAAAACTATGATCGGCGGAGAGAAAGTGATTCTTATGAAGCCACTTTCTTTTATGAACCTGAGTGGCGGTCCTGTTCGTGAGATGGCGAATTATTTTAAAATTGATCCGGAATCAGAGCTTATTGTTATTTATGATGATATTGATCTGGAGCCCGGGCAGCTTCGCATCCGCAAGCAGGGAAGTGCGGGTGGACATAACGGGATCAAAGATATTATCCGCCAGCTTGGCACAGAGAAATTTCTCCGTATCAAAGTAGGAGTTGGTGCAAAGCCGAAGGGATGGGATCTGGCAGATCATGTACTTGGCAGATTTTCCACAGAAGACAGGAAACTTGTGGATGAAGCAATAGCAAAGGCGGCAAAGGCTGTGGATATCATAATCTCACAGGGTACAGATGCAGCCATGAACGAATATAACAGAAAAGTACCTGTACAGAAATAAGCAGACAGGAAACAGATGATTGTTCAGCAAAAGGTATAGAAAGCGGTAACTGGAAACAGAAGCCGCTTTTATTACGTCGAAGGATCATGAGGGGTGAAGATGAAAGCATTTTTAACACCTCTGCAGGGGTTTGCAGAGTTTGAACAGATTAAAGAAAAAAGCAAAACGAATAAGGGAATCCTGCAGGTTTCGGGGTGTATGGAATCGCAGAAATCTCATCTGATGTACGGACTTTCCGGGATTGCGCCTTATCGTCTGATCCTGGCGGAGGACGAACGCCGCGCCAGAGAAATTTATGAAGATTACAGATTTTATGACAGAAAAGTGTATTCTTATCCTGCGAAAGATCTTCTGTTCTTTCAGGCAGATATCCATGGAAATCTGCTGATACGTCAGAGGATGAAGGTCATTAAGGCCTTACTGGAAGAGAAAGAACTGACAGTTGTTACAAGTATTGACGGATGTATGGATTTTCTGGAATCTCTGGAAAAGATAAAAGAACAGCTGATTCATTACGAAAGTGACAGCACCGTAGACATAGAACAGCTGAAGAACCAGCTGGTGGCTTTAGGTTACGAGCGGGTAGGACAGGTGGAAATGCCGGGGCAGTTCTCTGTGCGTGGCGGTATTGTGGATATTTACTGTCTCACTGAGGAAAATCCATGGAGAATCGAGCTTTGGGGAGATGAGATTGATTCTATCCGGAGTTTTGATCCGGAGAGTCAGCGTTCTCTGGAAAATCTGGAAGAACTTACGATCTATCCGGCGGTGGAGCATATAGGGGACAAGGATATGGTTTCCTTCCTGGATTATTTTCCGGAGGAAAGAACCATAATCTTTCTGGATGAACCAAACCGACTGACTGAGAAAGGCGGGGCTGTAGAAGAAGAGTACAGACAGAGCCGTATGCACAGAGAGGAAAAAGGCAGCCGGAATCAGCCGGAAAACTGGCTTTGTTCTTTTGAACAGCTTCAAAAAGAACTGAATAAACGCAACTGTATTTCTGTATGTGCGCTGGAACCGAAACAGGCAGGCTGGAAAGTGCGGGAGAAATTTTACCTGGAGGTAAAATCAATCAGCGCTTATAACAACAGTTTTGAACTTCTGGTAAAAGATCTTCATCAGTATAAGAAACAGGGATACAGGATCGCGTTGCTTTCCGGTTCCCGCACAAGGGCCGAGAGGCTGGCAAAGGATCTTCAGGAAGAGGGACTGGCAGCCTTTTATGGACAAGATTATGACAGGGAGATCTGTCCGGGCGAGATCATGGTGGTTTATGGCCATGCAAAGAAGGGCTTTGAATACCCGTTGATCAAGTTTGCGGTAATGACAGAATCTGACATTTTTGGACAGGAACAGAAAAAAAAGAAGAAAAAAAATTACAGTGGAAGCCGTATTCAGGATTTTGCGGAGCTTTCTATCGGCGATTTTGTTGTCCATGAAAAGCATGGTCTTGGTATTTACCGAGGAATTGAAAAAGTTGAAGTAGACAGGATCGTTAAAGATTATATTAAAATTGAATACAGAGGCGGAAGCAATCTCTATATTCCTGCTACTCAGCTTGACTGTCTGCAGAAATATTCAGGGGCAGATGCTTCAAAGGCTCCGAAGCTGAACAAACTTGGTACTCAGGAGTGGAATAAAACAAAGAGCAAGGTTCGTGGGGCAGTTAAAAATATTGCAAAAGAACTGGTAGAGCTTTATGCAGTGCGTCAGGAAAAGGAAGGATATGTCTGTGGTCCTGATACTGTATGGCAGAGAGAATTTGAAGAAATGTTTCCATATGAAGAGACAGAGGATCAGCTCAGTGCTATTGAGGATGCCAAACGTGATATGGAGAGTACCAGGATTATGGACCGGCTTATCTGCGGGGATGTGGGATACGGCAAAACAGAAGTGGCGCTGCGTGCCGCATTTAAGGAAGTACAGGAGAGCAGACAGGTAGCTTATCTTGCACCTACAACGATCCTTGCGCAGCAGATTTATAATACCTTTGTGCAGAGGATGAAGGAATTTCCGGTACGTGTGGAACTGTTGTGTAGATTCCGGACCCCGGCACAACAGAAGAAGGCAATCGAAGATCTGAAAAAAGGTCAGGTGGATGTGATCATTGGAACGCACAGAATCCTTTCCAAAGACGTACAGTTCAAAAATCTTGGCCTGTTGATCGTTGATGAGGAACAGCGGTTTGGAGTTACGCATAAGGAAAAAATCAAGCAGTTAAAGAAGGATGTGGATGTCCTTACACTGACTGCAACGCCCATTCCCCGTACTCTTCATATGAGCCTGATCGGAATCCGGGATATGAGTGTCCTGGAGGAGCCTCCTATGGACAGAATGCCGATCCAGACATATGTTATGGAATATGATGAAGAGACGGTCCGAGAGGCTATCAACAGGGAATTGCGCAGAGGCGGACAGGTTTATTATGTTTATAATCGAGTGACGGATATTGCAGATGTTGCCCTGCGTATTGTGAAGCTGGTGCCGGATGCAAGGGTGGATTTTGCTCATGGCCAGATGAGTGAGAGGGAACTGGAGAATGTGATGTATTCCTTTGTAAACGGGGATATTGATGTGCTGGTTTCCACCACGATCATTGAGACAGGGCTGGATATTTCCAATGTAAATACTATGATTATCCATGATTCAGACAGATACGGGCTTTCTCAGCTTTATCAGCTTCGGGGAAGGATCGGGCGTTCCAACAGAACTGCCTATGCGTTTCTGATGTACAGAAAGAATGTGATGCTGAAGGAGACGGCTGAGAAGCGTCTGGCTGCGATCCGCGAGTATACGGATCTGGGAAGCGGATTTAAGATTGCAATGAGAGATCTGGAACTTCGAGGTGCCGGAAATCTGCTGGGCGCGCAGCAGCATGGACATATGAATGCGGTTGGATATGATCTTTATTGTAAGATGCTCAATGAAGCAGTGAAAGAGGCGAAGGGTATTCATACAATGGAGGATTTCGAGACATCGGTTGATCTGAATGTTGATGCGTATATTCCTGATTCCTACATCAGTAATGAATTTCAGAAGCTGGATATTTATAAAAGAATTGCGGGGATTGAGACACAACAGGATTATGATGATATGCTGGAAGAACTTCTGGACCGTTTCGGAGAACCCGGAAAGGCAGTGCTGAATCTTCTGGCGATTGCGAAGTTAAAGGCGATTGCTCATCAGGGGTACGTAACGGAAATAAAGCAGACTGGAAAAACAGTCCGGTTTACCCTTTATGAGAAAGCAAGGCTGAATACAGAAGGCTTTCCGGCTCTTATGCAGAAATACAGAAGAGGTCTGCAGTTTAAGAATGAGCAGGAACCGAAATTTATCCTGGAACCACAGGGGAATCTGATCCTGGCATTGACGGAATTTGCAGAGGAACTTAAGAGCATGGCGGAAAATATGTGAAATATACTACATATTTTTCGATTTGCCTTGCCCTTCGCAGGAAAAAAGTTTATACTCTAATAACAGTACATTCTGGGAAAGTGGTATGGAAGAAAGACCAGATTGATAATATGGAGGAAGAAATGAAAAAAATGGTAAAGAGAACAGCCGTTGTGACACTGGCAGGTGTGATGTCAGTTGGTATGCTTTCCGGCTGTGGAAGTAAAACATTAGATGGAACAAAGACAGTGGCTACTGTTGACGGAACAGATATTCCGCTTGGAGTTGTAAGTCTTTATGCCCGCGAACAACAACAGCAGACAACAACCATGTATTTAAATTATATGGGAAGTGCAGATAATATCTGGGATCAGACAGCAGGTGATGATTCAGATGAGACTTATGGTGATCAGGCAGTGACAAGCAGTCTGGAGTCTGTTGAGAAGATGTATATTCTCAAAGAGAAGGCTGCGGATTATAACGTAGAGCTTACAGATGATGATGAAGCAGCGATCGCAGATGCAGCATCACAGTTTATGGCTGCAAACAGTGAAGAGACAATTAAGGAACTTGCGGTAACGGAAGATCAGGTAAAAACACTTCTGGAGCTTCAGACAATTCAGAAGAAGATGTATGATCCGGTTGTAGCAGAAGGAAAGATCACAGTTTCTGATGATGAAGCGAATCAGACAACCTTCACTTATGTAAGTATCTCTACAAGCGGTGATGATATAACTGATGAGGAGAAAAAGACTAAGAAAGAACAGGCTCAGGAGATTCTGGATAAGATGAAAGAGGATCCTACAGCAGACATGAGTGAGATTGCCAAAGGTGTAGATGACAGTTATTCTGCAGTACAGGGTAACTTTACAACCAAAGAGAGCAAAGATGAGGATAAAGATTCCGGCAGCGAGGCATATCCGGATGAGGTTCTGAAGGTTCTGAGAGGACTGAAGAACGGAGAAGTTGCAGACAATATTATTGAGACTGACACAGGATACTATGTAGTAAGACTTGACAAGATCAATGATGAAGATGCCACAGCTTCCAAGCGAGAATCTCTTCAGAATTCCAAAGAAAGTACCTATTTTACAGATACAACTGCTAAATGGCTGGATGAGGCAGATGTAAAGGCGGTTAAGAAAGTCCTTAAGACACTTAAGATCACTGATAAACATACCTTCATGGCGCCGACTCCTACTCCGGTTCCGGAAACACCGACACCTGAAGTAACAGAAGAGGCAACTCCAACACCGGAAACAGAGAAAGTTACAGAAACACCTGCAGCAGAAGATACAGATGTGACTGAGACACCTGCGGCAGAGGAAGAAGCAGCAGAAACTACTGAAACACCGGAAGCAACACCGACAGAAGCAGCTAAATAAGAAAATCCGAACTGTCAGTAGCCTGCTGATAGGAATTGAGTATTGTAAATTAAAACAGCTATGATGAAAACCTGAGTGTTTTCACATAGCTGTTTTTAAGTTTAAATAAATCCGAAATCATTCTCCTAAATATGCAAAAATAACACAGATAAATAGAGATATGATAATACGTTATTTTGTATGTTCTGCTAAATGAGATGGAAATGCTTCAAAGCATTGGCAATTCCGTTGTCCTCTATATTGGTTGTCTGGTAAGTGCAGTGAGGCAGGATCAGGGGATCCGAGTCGCCCATTGCGATGCTGTTTCCGGCGAACTGCAGCATAAGAAGATCGTTCGTGCTGTCGCCGAATGCATAGGTGTCTTTGACCGGAACCCCAAGGCGGTCTGCTAGAAACCGGATTCCGGTTGCTTTGCTGAGATTTTTCTGAGTCAGTTCCCAGGCCTTGTCTTCATGTATGAAACACAGAAAATGTTCATCTGCAAATTTGCGGAAAGTTTCCATATCAGAATCAGCAGACGGAAAAGCCAGAAACTTGTCAAATGTAAAATGGTTGTATGTTTCGGGCGGGTAGAGAGCCAGATCTTCTACTATAACTTCTGCTTTCAGCTTCTGAACAGTTTCAGGAACAGCACATGAACTGCTGTCATATAAAATCTTATCCGGGCGTTCAAAAAACGCAGGAATTCTGCATTCCCGCAGTAATTCTGTTGTTTTACGGCAAAGCGGATTTGGAATAGAACTGGAAAACAAAAGCTCTTCATTCATATAAATCTGGCTGCCGCATCCGCATACATAGCCGTCGAATCCCATTTCTTTAATGATTTCCGGAATCATTGTATAGGTACGTCCGGAATTGATGAAAAGGAGATGACCATTATAGCGGGCTTCTTTTAAAGCCTGTTTCGCACTGTCCGGAACTGTCCATGGGTAAGGGGTTAACAGGGTTTTGTCAATGTCAAAAAATAAGAGTTTACGATTATTCTCCATCAGATGTCTCCTCTGTCTCAGTATCTGTATTGTCATAAAATTCGTCATCAGAAGGATTTTCATTTCCTGTATGTACGCGGATTCCGTTCAGTTCAACTTCGCCTTCCATTGGAATCACAAGGCACTTGCGTCCGTCAATTACGCGTGTTTCCACAAGATCGGCACGTTCAGGATCTACGTGGACTACAACATCCGGGGTTTTGATCTCGAATCTTTTTGTATTGGTGATGTTGGAAGCAACCAGAGAGGATTTTTCCCCGGCTGTGATCTCGTATTGTTCATCAAATGACTGTAGTTTTTCATCTTCTACGCCGCATTCTTCAAAGAGGCGTTTTACCTCAGATTTGGTCAGAACTACAGGTTCCGGCTCATCCTTCTGTGATTCGATCAGGTCGTTTAATTTCTCGTGAATGCTTAATACAGTGTCATATCTGCAGTCGTCGCCCAGAGTATCTTCAACCAGTGCGTTAAAGGAATCACGCTGTCCTCCTGCAGAAAGAGGTGCTGTACATCCAAGCAGTTCATCGATAAAAATATCCCGAAGCTCGTTTGCATTTTTACTATAATAAAGGACACCATGGATGTCAGTGCTGCGGTCGTTAAACTGCGGGAAAAGGAAAGCAACATCCGGAAGTTCCACGATCCAGTCGCGGATACGGTCCTGGATGCTGTTGGTTTCGGCATTGTAGCAAAGACCTGCCTTAGAGAGTTTTACAGGACAGATACAGCACATGATGTGCTCATAAATCTCATCAGATGCATCAAACATTTCTGCACCGTCGGAAGACTTTCCGGGGATATCATATACTCCATGGATCAGGATGATGTAGTAGTTTTCGGGATAATCATAGTTTTCAATGATCTTATCGTAGAAACTTTCTACCAGTGCATCATCGGTCAGTTTGCTTTCTCTCAGTTTCATAAGAAAATGTTGAGTTCCGCCCTCAGTTTCCTGCTCGAGAGGAAATTCCATGTTCATCAGATTTTTTCCTATTGTTCCGGAAAGGGATTTGCGGAAAATTTCAAAGTATTTGAACATTTCTTCTTCTGATAAAGAGAGAAATGCTTCTTTCAGTTCGGTTTTTTTATTCTTTTCTCCGTCAACGTAACATCCGCAGATGCGGGTGAGAGAACAGTTCTCGGGAGTGAACTGTTTCTTGATTTCAGAAATTTCTTTTTTGTTCATATAGTTTATACCTCATGTTAGTCTGTTCTTTATTATAGACTAGTTGTGATGCAGGGGCAAGGAAAATTGCCTGAAAATTATGGGAAATACAGGTGAGTTTTGGTAGATGTAGTGCTATAATATAGGAAGATATTGTTGCCTGGCTGTGTTGCTGAGAACGTGGTGGACAGTAATGTTGCTTTGACAGTGATGAAAATAAATACAGGAGGATATGAGACATGAATGAAACAATAAAAAATCTTTTGGAGCGAAGAAGTGTACGTGGTTATAAAGAAGATCTGGTGCCGGAAGAAGTGTTGAATGAAATTCTTGAAGCAGGGGAATACGCACCAAGCGGAATGGGACAACAGGGTACACTTATGGTAGTAACACAGAATCCGGAACTTGTTGCGAAGCTTTCTAAAATGAATGCGGATGTGATGGGGACTGAGAGTGATCCGTTCTATGGGGCACCGACAGTTGTTGTGGTCTTTGCAGACAGTAATATGCCTACATGTGTGGAAAATGGAAGTCTGGTTATGGGAAATCTGATGAATGCTGCTCATGCCCTTGGGGTTGATTCCTGCTGGATTCATCGTGCAAGAGAGGTGTTTGCTTCTGAAGAAGGAAAGGCATTGAAGGCAGAGTGGAGTGTGCCGGAGTCTTATGTTGGAATTGGTCATTGTGTGCTTGGTTATCGCTCCGGGGAATATCCGAAAGCGAAAGCGAGAAAAGACGGATTTGTGATCAGGGTGTGATTGTAGTGTGGCGGCAGAGTGATTCCTGAAACAGGCTGGCTGGAAAGATATGAGAATGTTCGGGAAATTAAGTTGCCGGCACAGTAGCTGTGAGAGAGGGTTGCTGTTGAGTATATTTGATTTTAAGAGAAAGAAGTACAGAACGTTTCTGCAGGATTCTGAGACAGGTGAGGAGATTGCTGAGGAGTATGAGAAAGGCCGGGGAGTCTGGAAAAAGCATGATGTTCAGGATGGGAAGGGTTCGGAGATGAGAGAGAATCTGATAAGGAAGCATTATTGGTTTTCGGGGAGAGTGCAGGGAGTCGGATTTCGCTATCGGGCCTGTTATATTGCCAGTTCTCTGGGGGTTACCGGTTGGGTGAGAAATAACTGGGATGACCGCGTGGAGATGGAGGCGCAGGGGAGCAGGGAGCTGCTTGCGCAGATGGTGGAGATGTTGGGGAGACAGAGGTTTATTGAGATTGAGGGGATTGAGGAGAGGGTGATTCCGGTGGAGGTTGAGAGTGGGTTTTATTCCAGATGAAAGGGACGCAAGCTCAAATCATTCTCTTCGGCTCGGTTTCGGGCCTTAAGAAAAGCTAAGCCCCGCAAGATCAGCTAAAAGCATTCGCAGATAACTCAAACTCGCTGCGCTCAGACAGTGAGTGATCTGCGAATAACGCTGATCTTCCCGGGCTAAGATTTTCTAAAGATCCTGCAAATGTCGCTCGATAGGAATTATTGGGCTTTGCTGGCAGTGGCTGTGACTGGGCGGCTGAGGGAGAAGAGGAATGGTGATCTGTTAGTTTTGTGGAATAGAAAAGTTTCTTATATAGTATGAAGGGGACGGAAAAGCTGGGGCGTTGTGTATATATGGTATTTGGGTGCTGCAATATAGGAAGGATAGATGGGGAGGATGGTTGGAATTCCGGTGTCAGATAGACTGGATGTCTGTTGGGAATTTAGTGGAGATTAGGGTGAAAATATAAAAAGTTTGTCAAATTATGAAATTAACTGTTGACAGGGACTGCTTTCGGTGTTATATTAGTTGAGCTGTCGGAAATAATTGTTTCTTGAAAAGAGACAATTTAAGATGATTTCTGAAAGAAAAAAGAAATTAAAAAAAGTGCTTGACAACTTAAAATGAATATGTTAAAGTAATCAAGTCGCTTGAACAGAGCCGACAATCACAGATCAGAAGAACAGTCCGGAAATCCGGAAGAGTTCGAAAAACTTTGAAAAAACTTGAAAAAAGTTCTTGACAAAGAAAAAGAGATGTGATAAAGTAAACAAGCTGTCGCAAGACAGACAACCTTGATAACTAAACAGTGAAACACATACGATTCTCGAAAATTCTTTACATTTTTAAGAACGGTTTGAAAAACCAAAAACAGTAAAACGAGAGATAGCTAGTTGTTATCTTGAGTGAATCAAACATTTTATCAGAGAGTTTGATCCTGGCTCAGGATGAACGCTGGCGGCGTGCTTAACACATGCAAG